>Ga0209463_1001203_pt1 | contig 16376 bp, 13 predicted proteins | sample AgamicMgSfrz_FD_187169 | JGI IMG/M metagenome (GOLD analysis project Ga0209463, IMG submission 187169) | Agave microbial communities from Guanajuato, Mexico - Mg.Sf.rz (SPAdes) (version 2) | ecosystem: Host-associated > Plants > Phyllosphere > Phylloplane/Leaf | place: Guanajuato, Mexico... | reverse complement strand
CGGGCAAAACAGGAGCTGGAGCGTTCCATGACAGCAGAGACTTCCTTTACCGTGGGGGAAGTTGCGAGCCTCATGCAAAATCCGGTCATTCGTCCGCTGATTCGCACGTTGGTGTTCCAGTCAGATGACCGTTTGGGGTATTTCGATGCGGAATCTGCCTGCCTGATTGTACCTGGCGAACAAGGTACCGCACATGCATTGGAGGAGCAGGATCCACTGGTGATTGCACATCCACTGCAATTGTTCCGCAGTGGGACATGGAGCGAATTCCAGCGGGATCTGTTCACCCGTCAGGAACGTCAGCCGTTCAAACAGGTCTTCCGTGAGCTGTATCTTCCCAATGAGGATGAGCTCGCGAATGGAACCGTATCACGACGATATGCCGGGTACCAGATTCAACCGAAGAAGACCGTTGCCCTGCTTAAAGGTCGTCAGTGGACAGTCAGTTATGAGGAAGGCTTGCAGAAGGTCAGCTATGAGCATAACCTCATTGCCAATTTGTATGCCATGGCAGACTGGTTCTCTCCGGCAGATACGGAGGCACCCACGCTGGAGACGGTACAATTCTATGACCGCAAAACGTATAAACCTGTAGCTTTGAAAGAAGTACCGCCGATCTTCTTCTCAGAGGTCATGCGTGATGTCGATCTGGTGGTCAGTGTTGCACATGTGGGCGGGGTTGATCCGGAAGCCAGCCTGACAACGATCGAAATGCGTCATGTTATCGTCAATGAATCACTGCGACTACTCAAAATAAACAATGTACGACTTGATGGCAATTACGCACGGATCGAAGGTGAACTCGGTGAATATGCCGTTCATCTCGGCAGTGGCAATGTGTTTAAGCAGGCAACAGGTGCGCTTTATATCGTACCTGTGCATAGCCAGCATCGGGGAAGAATTTTCCTGCCATTCTTGGACGAAGATCCAAGAACAGCTGAGATTTTATCCAAAATCATGCTGCTTGCAGAAGATAAGAAGATCAAGGATCCACAAATTCTGGCACAGCTGAAGAGCTAGAATGAGCTCGAGATCGCAGGCAAGATGAGGTTAGGACAGACCGAGTACGGTCAGTAGGCATGGATGTATGATTTAAGTAAGTCCCACTAGAAAAATGCGACACGATTTGCAGTGCGTAATGAAGAAATAGCAGCCGGGGTACCTGTTAAAAGGGACTTCGGTTGCTTTTTATTTTCCATGTGTAATGAAGGCGTACAGTGCATCCGTTTTCAAAAAGACTTTGGGCCCAAGTGTTCCGACGAAATTCCTTAATCTGATAATTAATTGAATAAATTGTTATCTCGGATGTGGGACATAACGACTGTTTTTAAAAGTGAATGTTTTGTATGACTTTAGTTACAAAAATGTAATTAACTCGTTTTCATACGATGTTATCCGAATTTAACAACACATCATACCTAAGAACTAATTCACTCCCTTCGGCTCCATTTCCAAATTTAAGGGGATGCAATTGGTCTCAAGGTCAGCTATCGTAAGGAAGCGAAATTGCTCGCTCGCTTGTCGAGCCGCGCTTTTCGTAGTGATGTGCAGGGCTGCCTGAATGCTTGAAGGGCTGGGACAAGCCAGTTTGCATTCCCTTGTATACATGTATCCAACGATGTGTGCAAGAAAAATGATCAAGAGAGAAGGAGAGCTTACAAACATGAACAGAAGACTCAACCTGATTTTCCTCAAACGATGGTTTATGCTGTTAATCATCGTGGCGGTTGCGGCCATGCCGTTACACGCCTTCGCCGCAGAGGCAGAATCCGGGGCAGATCGCCCTTGGATGAACAAGTCATTATCTGCGGAGGAACGTACCGAGCTGCTGCTCAAAGCGATGACGCTGGAGGAGAAAATCGGATTCGTTACCGGTAAAGTAAATAACTATTATGGTTTCTATAATGATGGATTGGAGCGCCTTGGCATTCCGGCATTACAGATGGCGGATGGACCCGCAGGGGTACGTGTCGCGAACCCGGATGTTCAGGACAAAAAGTCCACGGCACTGCCTGCACCAATCGCGCTGGCAGCATCCTGGGATACGGATCTTGCCAAGCAATATGGCGATCTGATCGGGCAGGAAGCGCATAATACAACACATAATGTGGTACTTGGCCCTGGGCTGGATATTGCACGTACACCATGGGGATCGCGCAACTTCGAATCTATGGGTGAGGATCCGCTGCTGGCTTCCGGCATGGGTGCAGCGTACGTTAACGGGATTCAAAGCAACCCTGTTATAGCGACGGCGAAGCACTACATCCTGAACAATCAGGAAACAGAGCGTTTCACCACGAATGCAACAGCCAGTGAACGTGCCATTCAGGAAGTCTATGCACGTCCGTTCCAGGCCATGGTCGAAAAAGCGGATCTCGGTTCAGCAATGTGTTCATTTAACCAGGTGAACGGTACATATGCTTGTGAGAACAAGGAGATGCTGACGGATCTGCTCAAGGATCAGTTTGGCTTCGAAGGTTTCGTCATGAGTGACTACGGTGCCAATTTCAGTACAGCGAAATCCGCTAACGCGGGTCTGGATCTGGAAACACCAGGGGAGCCTTATGGCAAATGGGGAACGCAGCTGCTGGAAGCCGTGAACAAAGGTGAAGTCAGCGAGCAGACCATTGATGAGAAGGTCCGCCGCATTCTGCTCCAAATGTTCGAGAAAGGGCTGTTCGATAACCCTGTAACCAATACGCAAATCAATGCGAAGGCAGATGGCAAGCAAGCACGCGAAATTGCAGAGCAGAGCATGGTGCTGTTGCAAAATAACGATGACGTTCTGCCTCTGTCGAAGAAAGAACTGAATTCCATTGCCGTCATTGGACCGGATGCAGACACTGCTTCTGCAGCAGGTGGAGGCAGCAGTCTCGTGAATCCGACATATACAGTGAGTCCGCTCGAAGGGATTCGCAACCGTGCAGGCAATGGCGTGGAAGTGAAGTATGCAGCCGGAACGGATCCAATCTCCGCAGGGGATGCATTTAACGGACCATCCGCTGTACCATCTACTCTCCTATCCCCGGCAAATGCCGAGAAGAGCGAGCAGAACTATGGTACGGATAAAGCGGAATACGGTCTGCGTGCCGAATACTGGACCAACACGAACATGGAAGGTGACCCTTCACTGGTTCGTACAGACAATCAGGTCAACATGAATCTTGGATTTTATAACTATGAAGGGTTCAACGCCCAGTCATCCAAGCTTCCGGTTACACCAACGAAATTCAACAGTAAAATGTCTGCACGTTGGACGGGTTCCATTACAGCTCCCAAAACGGGTGACTACCAATTATCTCTGACCAGTCTGGGATCTGCGAAATTGTACGTGGATGATCAGCTGCTCGTAGACAATCAGGGTGAAACACTGAGTACTACGAAGAAAGCAATTACGTTAAAAGAAGGCGAATCGCACAACATTAAGATTGAATACCGTACTGATTTCCCGGTACAGACCAGTCATGATATGGGTGCCCAAGTCCGTTTCGGCTGGGAAGCGCCTGAAGATGCTGTGGATGCCAAAATGCAAAAAGCTGTCGAGCTGGCCAAAAAATCGGATGTTGCCGTTGTCGTGACACGCACGTATGACAGTGAAGGTTATGTGGACCGTTCCGATCTGGAACTGCCGAACAACCAGGAGCAGTTGATCCGTAAGGTTGCAGCAGCGAATCCGAAGACGATTGTTGTACAGATGAGTGGTCGTGCCGTGGAAATGGATTCCTGGCAAAAAGAAGTACCATCCATTGTTCAAGCCTGGTATGCAGGTCAGGAACAAGGTAATGCCGTAGCCCGTGTTCTGTTCGGTGATGTGAACCCATCGGGTAAATTGCCAGTGACGTTCCCGGCAGATGATTCGCAAACACCAGTATCCACTGCGGAACAATTCCCGGGTGTGAATGGCGTGGGTACTTACTCCGAAGGAATCTTTGTAGGCTACAAAGGGTATGACAAAGAAGGCATGACACCGGCGTTCGCGTTTGGACACGGTCTGTCTTATACCGATTTTGACTACCGTAACCTGCACGTGAAGAATACAGGTAAAGGCGACGATGCTACCGTAGAAGTGTCCCTGAACCTGCGCAATACGGGTAAAGTTTCAGGTGCAGAAGTTGTACAAGTATACGTAGGCAATCTGCCAACGAGTGTGGAAACACCGGAAAAACAACTAGCTGGCTGGGCCAAAGTCGATCTGAAGGCAGGCAAACAGCAGCGCGTTAAAATCAAACTGGATCGCAGTGCACTGTCCTATTGGGATGAAAAGTCACATGAATGGGTAATGCCTAAGGGTAAGGTATCTATTTATGTCGGCAGTGCATCGGATGATATTCGTCTGACAGGCAGTGTGAATATCGGAAGCAAGTCCGGTAAATAAAAGGAAGAAGCAAAAAGTCGTGGCCAATGGGCCGCGGCTTTTTCCACACTTGGAGAGGAGCGTGAGATGAGATGAAGTCACGTTGGAGAGAGAGGAGAACAGCATGGATCATCCTGTCGCTCGGTGTATGCATTGTGGCTGGTTTCGGCGTATGGCGGATGACAAGCCACACCGAAGAGGATGCCATTCCGCCACCAGTAGAGAAGAAACCCGCAACAGCTGAAGTATGGCTGACAACCGGAGATCAGCAGCATTTATTGGAACCGCAGCAGCCGATTCCCTGGAATACATCGGAGGCGAATGATTCCGACGCAGATTCAGATTACGCTATAATTATTGATCCGTCCCAAACGTATCAGACCATGGAGGGGTTCGGTGCTGCCATGACAGGGTCGTCCACCTACTTGATCAACCAGCTTCCGCCAGAACAGCGAGAACAGTTACTTCAGGAGCTGTATACCACGGAAGGCTTGAATCTGGATATGGTGCGTCATACCATCGGTGCCTCCGATTATTCGGTGGATACATTAGGGAAACCATCAAGTTATACGTATAATGATATCGAATCGGGTACGGATTATAATATGGAGCACTTTTCGATCGACAAAGATCAGGAAGCTGTGGATATGCTTAGACAGATCGTTGGACTTAAGCCGGACATCAAGGTTATGGGCACACCATGGACTGCCCCGGCCTGGATGAAATACGGCGAGAAGACCATGAATGGCTGGTATCTGGATTACAGCAATCCTCAAGTGTATGAAGCTTACGCACGTTATTTCGTAAAATATATCGAAGCCTATCAGGCCCAAGGTGTACCCATCTATGGAATGACGCTGCAGAATGAACCGGAGTTCACCACGGCTAACTATCCTAGCATGAGTATGGGAGCCGAAGAACAGGCCATGTTTATCCGGGATTACCTTGGGCCGGCCATGCAAGAGGCAGGAATGGACACGCGAATCATCAGTTATGACCATAACTGGGATCAGGCAGTGGAGTATATAGGCAGCGTGCTTAGCGAAGAAGCAGCTGCATCCTATATTGATGGTTCGGCATTCCATTGTTATGCAGGAGAGCCTTCTGCCATGACGGAAGTGCATGATCGCTTTCCGGACAAAAACATCTATTTTACAGAATGCAGTGGTGGGGAATGGAGTCCTGAGTTTGGCGATAATCTAAGCTGGCAGATGTCCAATCTAATGATCGGTGCTCCGCGAAACTGGGCCACAAGCGTACTGCTCTGGAATATTGCACTGGATCCGCAAGGCGGACCGACCAATGGCGGCTGTACGAATTGTCGGGGGGTGGTGACCATTAATCCGGATACGCGCGAAGTGACTCGTAATGTCGAGTATTATGCGCTTGGACATGTCAGTCGTTATGTGCGTTCAGGAGCCATAAGAGTGGAGTCTACCGAAGAATCGGATGAACTGAAAAACGTAGCTTTTCGCAATCCGGATGGAACCATGGTGCTCGTTGCGGCTAACACAGGGAACGAAGATGCTGCCTTTCATGTCGTCATGGAAGGAAAGACATTTCAATACACACTACCATCCCAATCCGCTGCCACGTTTCGTTGGAAGCCGGAGGTCGCCACGGATAGCTAAGAGGATGAACGAACGATAGAAAATCTCGATCTGGAGATCCAATTCTGCCTTCAGGCGTTTAGCATTATTCGATTAGTTTCTATTGGCTCCCGGGGACATATGGAAAGGAAGAAGCGCGCTGATCTACCAACGTATAGACGAATTGAACGAGTGGGATCTAATATATTATTGAAAGACGTGCACTGGGTTTAAGTATAATGCTCATATAATAGGCTTTATAAGGGAGGGGGAAATTAAGGTGAGGATCATACCATACCGGATACAGGATCATGGTAAGCTTGTTGCCATATGGGAACGTGCTGTAAGAGCAACACATACGTTTCTTACAGAGGGGGATATCCTTTTCTATAAGAGTGTGGTGAGCGAAGCCTTGTCAGAGATGGAAATATGGGAAGCGGTGGACTCAGCGGATGAGCCTGCTGGTTTTATTGGAATGGACGGCAAGCACATTGAGATGTTATTCGTGGATGTGGACAAGCATGGACAAGGTGTCGGACGAAAGCTTGTCACGCATGCCATTGGGCTTAAGGGAAATGATCTCAAAGTGGATGTGAATGAACAAAATGAGGGGGCTGCCGGATTTTATACCCGAATGGGGTTTGTACAGACAGGCAGATCCGAGCTGGATGGCTCGGGCAAACCTTTTCCCCTGCTACATTTGGAATTGAAATAGAAATCCCCCGCAACCACCATCAGGAGATGGTTGGCTGCGGGGGATTTCTGTGCATTAGTGTGTCTCATCATCGAGAAATGGTTTGTTCACCGCATAATACATGAAGCCCATTAGCAGTACGCCCCCAACCAGATTACCGAGGGTTACCGGGACCAGGTTATGGATAACTCCGCCAAACGAGATCGTTCCCGGATGATTCAGCACAAGCGCGATCGCGAACGTACACATATTGGCTACGCTGTGCTCATATCCGGAGATGAAAAAGCAGAAGACAAAGAGCATCATAGCGAACATTTTGGCGCCGTTCTCCTTCATGAACATCGGCACGAAAAACGCCAGACATACGAGCCAGTTACACAGAATCCCCCGGAAAAAGAGCTGCATCGCCGGTGCCTCCATTTTGTGCTCCACCACACTTAGCAGAAATCCATTGACCTGAGACGAATCGAATAATCCCGTCAGATAGATTAATAGAGCGAAGACAGCCGCGCCCATCAGGTTTCCGCTGTAACTGGCAATCCACAGCTTCACCACTTCGAACCAGCGCAGCTTCTTCCTGAGTGCAGCGTACGTGTAATAGAACGTATTTCCGGTAAAGAGGTCACCCCCGCCGTAGGCAATCAGAATAATGGCTGCTCCGAACGTAAGTGCGGCCATAGGGTATGTAAAAGGGGACTGCTCCATATAAAAGAAATTACCTGTCTTAAATGCCACGATTACGCCAAATCCGATAAACATGCTCGCCAGCATGGAACGTGCAAGGTACCGGATCAAACTTTGTTTGTAAATCTTGTGCTTCTTCAAGGCTAGTTGTTCAACGTTGCGTAAACCTTCAGTTTCCATAATTCGCCTCCCGTTTCTCGGTGTAATGCTTACATTATAACGAAAATTTGGAAGAAGGATGGTATGAGTTTAACTACCACATCAGCAGCTCCGCTAAACATTTCCATTTCGGATCATGTGCGCACCTCAAAATATGATGGTTACGACTTCACTGGATAAGGATACATGCAGGAGCTGAGAATCTCTGCCTTCTGTTCTGCTGTACGTTCACGCGGGGCCAGTTCTTCTGCGTAGGAACGCTCCAGTTTGGCTCTCATGAGACGCTCGGCATATTCATTGGGACGGGAGTGGAAGTCTTTGGTGTACTCGGCATAATCATGCGCATCCCGCACCTTTTCCAGCACACTGTTCAGCAGAGGGCTACCTGCATATAGCAGAGAGTCGGTTTCTTCGCACTCAAATTTAAGGAACATGATGGCCTTCTGCAAAGCATTGATCTCACCTTGGGTCAGGTAGACAGGCTTCACGGCATGTTCTCCCGATTCTTCATTGGACTGACCTGTGTTCTTATAAGCTTCGTGTTCATGTGAAGAAGGATCATGTTTGCTCATTCACTATCACTTCCCTGGTTCGATTGTAATACCCGCTTCGCAGAAGGGCCGAAATCGGGATCGGATTGAAGCGACTCTAACGCAGATCGAGCACCGGAAACGTGTTGATGTGCAGCAAGAACAGCGAAGGCGGCTCCCTTGACCAAGATGTAAGCATTCCTCTCCAAAACCTCCAGAGCCAATTGAATCTCGGCTTCGGTCACGGGCAATAAGGCTAGCGTCTGCAAGGCATAGTTTTGTACATCCTCATCTTCGTCCGAATCACGAACAAGCTGCGCGGCAGCATGTAGGATGTCATCCAGCAGCCTAGAGGAGCTTGCCAACCCAAGGGCGCGCCAGGCTTCGATACGTACCAGATCTTCTTCTTGAGCATTCATGCCGATAGCAAGAACTTGCCGAGTAAGATGATGATCTGTTAACTCGACCAGATTACGGAGAGAATGTAACTTTTCTTCTCCGCTGACTTCGTCAAAATCAGGCTGTTCATTGTCGTTAATGCTGTTGTATTTGATATCAGACATAGTCAATCGTTCACCTCCTGAATGAAGCTAGGATTGGGGTGGAAGCTGGATGGGACGAGCAGCCAGTGCTTCTTCCACAATCTGTTCGGGGGTCAGGTCCCGATCATCCCAGAAAATCAGATTACTGATCTCCGCATAAGGCAACTGCAGCTGCAGCTCGGTTAGCATATCATCCAGTTCCGCTTCAGTTCCTTCGGCATTCATCAGCTTGCGAACCCGTTCTACCAATTGTCCATGGTCGGACATAACAAAACCTCCTGAATCATTCATAATGTAAGTAATCACTCGATCCGTATAGCAAGATTGCCAAACTGCTCTCCCTTTTCCATGCGTTCGAACGCTTTTGCTGTATCCTGTATCGGATACACGCTATCGATTACAGGATGGATATTATGATCTTCTACCCATTGCAGCATCTGGACAAACTCTTCATGGCTTCCCATGGAAGTGCCGACCAAGCTAACTTGAGGGAAGAAGATGGATCGAATCGGAACAGTCAGATCATCTCCAGAGCTTGCGCCATACATCACGATCCGCCCACCGGGTCTGATCATATTAAAATATTGGGGAAATAGGGCTTGTCCGATGCTATCCAAAATCAGATCCACAGGGCCAATCTCGTTATGCTGCCTCCAATCCTCATGACTGCCGAATGCTTGTACAGCTCCCAATTGAATTGCTTCTTGTCGCTTAAATTCGCTCCTTGAGGTTACCGTTACCTTGGCTCCGGCTGATACCGCCATGAGAAGGGCACAGGTCGCTACACCACCGCCAATGCCGGGAATTAGAACATGTTCTCCTTGCTGCAGACCGCCACGGGTGAATAACGCACGATAGGCCGTCAATGCCGATAAGGGTAACACCCCTGCTTCTTCCCATGTTAGATGAGAGGGTTTAAGTAATGCATTTTCGGCAGGGATTGTAATGTACTGTGCAAGTGTTCCATCCGTTGGTCCACCTATGATCTCGGGCACAATTGGCACATCTGCTGCACACTTCCAACCCAGAGTTGGCAGAATAATGACTTTATTACCTACAGAATGGTGTATTACTCCTTCGCCAGTTTCTACTATTATACCAGCCCCATCGGAGCCTGGAATGAGCGGAGCGTCATGGGTTGTCCGACCTGCCATGATGAAGAGATCGCGATGGTTAAGACCGGCGGATTTTAACTGAATTTTGACTTCGCCGAACCCTGGTGCTCGACTTGTGAATGATGTATATTGGAGCCCCCTGAGGCCACTTCGGCCTGAATGTATAATAGCTTTCATAATGTTATTCCTCCCGTTGATGTAATTAAAGGTCATGATTGAACCTCATTGTACAGTTGGGGTGGTTTCACGTAAAATGAACAGAATTGAATGTGGGTATCAATAAAAACAATAGCTAGCAAGCAGGTGATTATCGTGGATGCAGGAGATCTAAAAATATTTCGGACAGTTGCTCGAGAGGGAAGTATTAGTAAAGCAGCATTGGCACTGAATTATGTGCAGTCCAATGTTACAACGCGGATCAGGCAGCTGGAAAGTCAACTTCAAGTTCCACTTTTTCATCGCACGAACCGGGGAATGGTACTCACGCCTGCTGGAGATCATTTGCTCGGGTATGCAGATAAAATACTGGATTTGTTGCATGAAGCTGAATTGTCGACTCAAATAGGAAGTAAACCTGCAGGAAAGCTTCGTTTGGGTTCCATTGAAACAGCAGCATCCAGCTTCCTTGCTCCATTCCTGGCTAAATACCATTCCTGTTATCCAGAGGTACAGGCTTCACTTGTCACAGGAGGGACCCATGAGCTGAATCAGAGGGTCATGGAGCATGAGTTGCAAGGGGCCCTAGTGTATGGACCAATCGATCATCCGGAACTGAACTATATCAAGGTGTATGATGAGGAACTGGTTCTAATCGCGGAACCCGGCTTGTATCAGATGACCGAAGTATTAGGTAAACCGATGTTGTTCTTTGAGATCGGGTGTACGCACAGAACCCAAGCTGAAGCTTATCTAAATAGCCGTGGTGTTCATAAGCTCAATGTAATGGAGTTTGGAACACTGAACACGATACTAAGTGGTGTATCTGCCGGAATGGGGATATCCTTACTCCCACGTTCTTCCGTTATCCAAGCTGAAATAAGAGGAGAAGTTTCAGTGATATCTTTGCCAGAGCCATACTGTAGATTGGAAGTGGGGCTTGTACATCCCCGAAGTGAACATCTATCGTCCGCATTACGTGGCTTGCTGGAGATGATGACATCCAGGTCAGAAACAAAGAAGGAAAATGAGACTTAATTTAGCAAACTAAATTGAACTGAGCACTGTTATTAATAGAGAGTTGCGAAACTCAATTCCTATGAATAGCAAAGTGAGGTTAGATGATAAGCATGTGGTTCATACCCAAACTGATCTGTGCAGCAATCATTGCTTTACCGGGTTCTCTTCCTGTTCCGAATCAAGAACGAATTGTATTGGCCGAAATCCAAGAAAATCAACAAGACATTACATTAAGCGCAGCAACCAAATCTGTTCAAGGGATGTACTCCGGAATTACAGTCATATGGAACAACCAAACGAAATTATTTCCATGGGAAAACATCAGCGAACCAGCTTATTACCCGGAAGTGGTTACCGCCAATATAGATGGCAAAGGTCAGGACGAAGTGATCATTATACTTACGACTGGAAAAGGTACTGGGGCGCGGGGCTCATCCATTCATGTGCTACAAGAAGATTGGACCGAAATCCACGTCGGGGATCCGATAGCGAAAGCTCAGAATTCGTTGTCTTCGATGTACAAGGAACACCAGGCAACGGTTGAATACACGATGAACATTGCAGGTAAAGAGTATGTCTATTCTTATCCTGCTGAAGATGCGGGAATGTGGTTTGACGAGGCGAGTATTGGTCGTATTCTGAGGTACCGGGTTTCGGACAACAAGCTGATTGCCGAAATCCCGGTGCAAGTTTCTCCTGGCACGTATACAGGTACGATTGAAGTTGAATTCAGGGCGTACAATGGTGAATTGATACCCTCAGAAGTCAGTTACATAGAGGACCTCTAGTCAGTAACTATGCTCATATCCAGATCATTTGGAAGACTCTATCTCACTTATGGAGGAGGATGTTTCGTGGAATCTAAGGCTCTTGAACCGATTCGAACTCTTTTGGATCAGGCGTATCAGACCGTAATGGGCAGGAGCTGTACTCCGGAAACGGAGCAGGCAATAGCTGATTTTGAGAAAAAGTACAACGTTAATGTTCCTGAAGCATACAGGGATCTTTTGCTCTATTATGGCGCCTGTAACTTCGGTGATCCTGCTCTTTATTCCGCTAAAGAATTGGACTGGGCATACCCTGCATTTGTAGAGGCGTACCGTGAATATAAGAAAGAATATGACCTGTCTGAAGAGCTGAACCCGTTCCCGATTGGCGGCTTTGGAGAAGGGAGCATTGCTGTTCTTGAACAGAACACGGGTAAGGTACTAATGCTCATCCACGATTATGCAGGAGATTATCCATTTCAAGAGGTGGCTCCTCACTTTAACGGACTAATGGAGATGCTGGCTGAGTCTGCGATCTGGGTTCAGGAACAGATGAAATAGTTAGGTGACAGACTGCTCTTGAATGTATTTACGATAGAGGGCAGGCGTAATTTCTTCGAATTTTTTGAAAATTTTAATAAAATACCCCGATTCGTTAAACCCCAGCTCATCACTAATCTGTGAGATCGGCATGTCGGTAACCTCCAGCAGCTGCTTGGCCCACTTGACTTTGAGCTTGGCCAGATAGGTTGTGAAATTCTCGCCCGTTTCCTTGGCAAACAGTCTGCTGAAATAGCTTGGGCTAAGGTGGCATAGATCTGCCATGTGTTTCAAAGTAACCTGTTCACTCTTGTGACTGTGAATATATTCAAAAGCAGGCTGTAACGCCGGGCTGGTGCATGCGATATCGCTTGGGCTGTTTTTGAGATACGCATCCGCAATCGCATTGGTCATTTCCTTTTTGATGGATTCAATATTACGAATGGAATAGCCAGGAAGAATCGTGGACAGATTAACGGATTCCGGAGACCCGGAAGCCTTCTCGAACATCTCCACCAGCAAATTTTTATTGAGAGCTTCCTCTACGATATAGTTGCAGAGCAGGGACAGCATATTGGAAATTTTGACGATCTCTTCATACGTCATTACGGGCAGTTGGTCATAATCGTCCTGTAGTTCCTGCAGCTTCGCTTCATGCATGGGCACGTTTTTCGAAGAGACGATCTGTTCCAGATCAGTACCTTTATCGGGATCTGCAAGTTTAACTTGCCCTGCCAGTACGGCCCCAATGTATTTCCCATCAATCGTGATGGGAATGGCGATATCAATAATATTAAAATGACACAAGTATACATAGGGTTCATTCAACCGTACCGCTTCTAGGCCGCCGCGAGAATCACATTTTTGGCAGTAGGGAAGCAGTTCGGGGTCTTTGCGTACATTTTGGCAGAACGCTTGGCAGCTGCTGTGGCTGGTCACCGGAATGCCTTTGTAGTCGACGGTCAGGATGGCCAGTTTGGTTACATTAGCCAGTGAATCCTGTAGACGCTTCCATTTATTCAGATCGAGAATTTTATTAATATGCAAATATTCTTTAATCATTGGGTGAACCTCCATACAAACCGGATTGCCGGCTCTGAGCCGTGAAAAGTTAGCAAGATGTACATATTAGAATGAGATGCGAACGGGTAATGTAAGAGGATGTCAACATTCAACGATCCAATGACAATAAGATACCATGATTTCAGCAAAAAGCAAAAAATTACGATTGCAAATTATAATAATTTGTTATCAAAGTCCAATGTATCACTCGCATCCATGAGATATATTTAGGTTAATTGTGAATCATTAAAATTTGATGCATTAACTCCAACTACCATACAAACTATCCTTTAGGAGGCATTTACTCTTATGAGAAAAGCATTTATCAGTCCAACGAAATACGTGCAAGGCGAAGATGAATTGTTGAACCTTGGTTACTTTGTGAAATCCTTCGGAGATTCCGCCTTGTTGATCGCACATCCGGATGATGTACAACGCGTGAAGGCGAAGCTGGATGCAACAGCAGAGAAGTTCAATATTACCTTTGTTGAAAGCGGTTTTAGAGGGGAATGTTCCCGTGAGGAGGTGGCGCGTCTACAAGAGATCGCGAAGGAAAAAGGATGCACCTGCACCATCGGTCTCGGAGGCGGCAAAGCCATTGATGCAGCCAAATGCGTAGCGGAAGGCGAAGCACTGATCATCTGCCCAACGATTGCTGCAACAGATGCACCAACAAGTCACTCGGCAGTATTGTACACACCGGATGGTTCTTTTGACGACTACGCTTATTTCAAACAAAGCCCAAGTGTCGTTCTTGTGGATACAACCGTAATTGCCAACGCTCCAACACGTTTTCTCGTATCCGGTATGGGAGATGCGCTCTCTACCTACTTCGAAGCAAGAGCAACAGCAAAATCGTATTCCCGTGTAAACGCAAGTCTGCCAATGGGTTCCCGCGAAGGATATACTCCATCGGCTGTAGGTACGAATGCAGCACTAGCACTGGCAAAATTGTGTTATGAAATGCTGCTGACGGACGGAGCGAAAGCAAAAGTAGCCAGCGATAGCAACGTCGTTACTCAAGCGCTGGAAAACATCGTTGAGACGAACATTCTGTTGTCCGGTCTTGGATTTGAAAGTGGCGGTCTGGCTGCAGCACATGCCATTCACAACGGTTTGACTGTTCTGGAGGGTACACATCACTTCTTCCACGGTGAAAAAGTATCATTCGGTACGATTGCCCAGCTCGTCCTTGAAAATGCACCAACCGAAGAGCTGCATGAAGTCATGGACTTCTGTCTCGCCGTGGGACTGCCTGTAAGCTTGGCGGATATCGGTGTAGATACGATTAGTCAAGAAGAGCTGTTGAAAGTTGCAGAGATCGCTTGTATTCCGGAAGAATCCATTCACGCCATGCCATTTCCGATCACTGTTCCTGAAGTGGCTGCTGCCATTGCAGCGGCTGACCGTATGGGACGGGAATACAAAGCTCGCCGGGAGGCAAAGTAATGAAGAAAATTATCAATCAAGCTGAAAATGTCGTGATGGAAATGTGCAACGGGATTGCGCTGGCACACCCGGAGCTGGAATTTTTGAAAAAGTATAAAGTCATCAAACGCAGAGAGATTAATGCAGACAAAGTCAGCCTCATCAGCGGCGGCGGCAGTGGTCATGAACCGGCCCATGCTGGTTATGTGGGGAAAGGCATGCTGGATGCTGCGGTATGTGGAGATGTATTTGCATCTCCTTCCCAGATTCAGGTGTACCAGGCAATTAAGGCAACGGCCAGCAATAAGGGGACACTCTTGATCATCAAGAACTATAGCGGTGACATGATGAATTTCAAGAATGCAGCCCATCTGGCGGAGGAAGATGGTATCGACGTACAGTATGTGCGTGTTGAGGACGACATTGCTGTACAGGACAGTCTGTACACCGTAGGACGCCGCGGCGTAGCCGGAACGGTTCTGGTGCATAAAATTGCCGGAGCTGCAGCTGAAGAAGGGCGCAGTCTGGCAGAGGTGAAGTTGGTGGCCGAGAAGGCAGCCCAGAACGTACGCAGCATTGGTTTTGGATTTACGTCCTGCACCGTGCCTGCCAAAGGGACCCCAACGTTCGAAATTGCGGAAGATGAGATGGAGTTCGGCGTAGGCATCCATGGTGAACCAGGTATTCGTCGCGAGAAGATTGTTTCTGCTGATGAGCTGGCCGGTCGGATGGTTGAAGCACTGCTGGCAGACATGAAGCTGGATGGCGACACATCCGCAGAGATTGCTGTTCTTGTGAACGGTTTTGGCGCAACTCCATTGCAGGAATTGTACCTGCTTAACAACTCCGTTCAGCGCGAGCTGGCAAGCCATTCGGGTCTTCATGTCGCTACCACTTTTGTTGGCAATTACATGACCAGCATCGATATGGCTGGCGCATCGCTGACACTCCTGAAGCTGGATGATGAGCTCAAGTCGTTGTTATATAAGGAAAGTGATACACCTGCATTCAAGGTTTCCGGTCCTCCGGCTTCACAAGCAGCATACTCCGAAGCACTTGAAGCGGTTGTAGGTGAAGAAGCTCCGGTTTCCTACGAAGTGGAGACACCTGCATCCGCAGCAGTGATTAACAACAACCAATTCTCCCTGGACAATATCGTGTACCTGATCGATAAGATGGGTGAGATCATCATCAAGAACGAGGTACCGTTCTGTGAACTGGATTCTCATGCAGGGGACGGCGACTTCGGGATGAGCGTGGCAAAGGGCTTCCGTCAGCTGAAACGCGAATGGAATCATATTATCAGCGAAGAGAAGAAGGATATCGGTTCGTTCCTGGATGCATGCTCGCTCGTGATCATGGAATATTGCGGCGGGGCCTCCGGTCCGATCTGGGGTTCGGCATTCCGCGCGGCCGGCAAGGCCGTAGGAGATAAACATCAGCTGAACGTATCCGAGTTTGCCGAGATGATGCAAGCGGCGGTGCAAGGCATTCAATCCACGGGTGAGCGTTCCTTCGGACGCGGCGCAGTCGTGGGTGACAAGACGTTGATCGATGCACTCGTGCCTTGTGCCGATTCCTGGACACAAAGTGCAAGTGCCGGTGATGATTTCAAAACAGCGTTTGCCAAAGGGGCGCAAGCGGCAGTCGAAGGTGCGAAGAAAACCGAAGACATCGTGGCTCGCATGGGCCGCGCAGGTACGGTTGGAGACCGCAGTCTGGGGTATCCGGATGCT
>Ga0209463_1001202_pt1 | contig 16401 bp, 10 predicted proteins | sample AgamicMgSfrz_FD_187169 | JGI IMG/M metagenome (GOLD analysis project Ga0209463, IMG submission 187169) | Agave microbial communities from Guanajuato, Mexico - Mg.Sf.rz (SPAdes) (version 2) | ecosystem: Host-associated > Plants > Phyllosphere > Phylloplane/Leaf | place: Guanajuato, Mexico... | reverse complement strand
TAAATAGTTTCTTGTTGTGCAGGTAATTGCTGGAATTTGTATTCATCGTAAGAGCCAATAAATATATTTACAAATAAATCAAAAGCATAATGGATGAGACGTATCCATTCAAACAAGGTAGTTATTGTTATATGAGCAGTAGATTCCTCTGAAAACTTTTCCACATAGGATATAAGAATTCCTTTAACCGTGTTAAGCTGTTCAATCGATTCCAAAATAGGAACTAAGTCTTTTGCACGTTTTTCTGCAACTTTAACAGCCCATTTAGAAATATTTGCTGAATATACAACTTCATCCTCAATAAAAACCTTAATCACATTTTCCAAAAGGATTTGGTGGGCTGTAATTAGTTCTTCTGTATTCTCTGCTGATTTATTGATTGAATAAAAGTTAGATGGGTTATTTTCTATTTTGTTTAACCATTCCTTGCGCATATCTACAAGATGATCATTTAAAAAGGTATATAGGCTTTGCATACATGGTTCCAACTATTTCTCCTCCTAATTCAAGAAACAATGCTTCATTGCATTTTATAATATCAAATTCTCATAGAAAAAATCGATATATTCACCACTATATTTAGTCGTTCTTACTTTTTTGAATTGCATTTATCGCATTTGTAAATAAAGTGAAACTTCCATCAGTGGAGGTTTTTCTTCCTCCCCCACTGATGGTTAGTTGAACCAATCGGACCTTTACGGACTGTTGATCTCCCACCTAGCTTCCTCGTATTCTCAGAAGCTTGAGGGGGAGTCTTACTGGCCGTTAAGAGTGGGATAAAGTGAAACTTCTATCAGTGGGGGTCCCTCCTCCCCTACTGATGGTTAGTTGAACCAATCGGACCTTTACGGACTGTTGATCTCTCACCTATCTTCCTCGTATTCTCATATGCTTGAGGGGGGAGTCTTACTGTCCGTTAAGAGTGGGATAAATATATACTATTATATAGTTGTCGCCATAGTGAAACAAGCAAGAAGCCTTTTCTTCGTAAGAGAGAAAAGGAACAACTTAGACATTTTTTAATAAACTCGTTGCAATCACTTGAAAGATTGGTTTCACAGATGATGCTCTTTTCTTCGCATTTTCTAATAAAAAGATGATCTCATCAATTTCTTCTGGGCTTAGTTTTTCTATAATCCAATCTTCTAACTCCTGATTTTTAATTACGATATTTTGATTAGGTATTTTTATTGTGTGATATTTCATTAATTCATTATGAATAAGATTTATATGATATTGATATTTCTTTTCCTTATGTATAAGCAACGATTTCGATAGATTTTTATTCATGTGTATTCTCCTCTCTAAAAGCGTCTTATATCTTCTAATCTGGTCAATTCCTTCTATATTTTCTGGTCAATATATAGCTATTATAATAGGAAAACAATGTCAAAGGCCTTATTCCCTAGTAACTTCTACTAAAATAGGCAAAAAGAATTATTCCAACTAGTTAAAAAGTCTGTTTTATCCAAGATGGAGGTAAGGTAATATTTACTAATAAGGGGATGCGACGTAGCAATATGACCATTATATAAAGGAGACAAATGATATGGAAAAAGGAACGGAAGATATTATTGGGTATCGTATAAAAAAAGATGTTTATTCTAACTCCATTGAAGGTTTATTTCTACTAAAAAAGGGTGCGACTCTTACAAACAAACATGTAGAATTGCTCACGAAGCATCAAGTAAATCCATTTGATGTAATTAGCTCTACAGAAGAAACCTCACCTGTCTCCGTAAGTGATACATTTACTAGTTTATTAGATGAAGTGAAACAAACCTTCCATCATATACTAGAACAGGATGATAGCAAGGTTGAAAATCTTCTACATACTTATGAAAAAATAATAGATTTTTCCCTGCAAGAATTAAATATTTTAGAAATTATTCATCAAGAGATTTCGCCAAAAGATTATATTTATCAACATAGTATTAACGTTGGCGTTATTTCAGCGATTATCGGAAAAATACTAGGATTATCTAGAAAACAATGTCACTTACTTAGTCAAATGGGGTTATTTCACGATATCGGCATGCTAAAAATTGATTCATCTATTATAGAAGCACAGAATCGCTTGACCCAAAAAGAATATAAGGAAATCCAAAAACACACGATATATGGAAAAAGTATGTTATTTCAAATTGCTCAATTGGATATTTTAATATCAAGAACTGCTCTATTACATCATGAAAAAATAAATGGCAAAGGCTATCCATCTCAACGAACGGAAAAGGAGATTCCTTTCCTAATTCAAATCGTTTCCGTAGCAGACAGCTTTAATAGCATGTGCTCTGCTTATACCTATAAAGAAAAGAAATCTCACTTTGAAGCCATCTATGAATTAGTGAATGAATCATATGGGAATGCTTTAAATCCTGCTATTGTTATACCTTTCACCAATTTTATTATGCGGAAACAACTTTTTAAAAAGGTCACTTTATCCAATAATGAAATAGCAGAAATCATTTTTATCCATCAAAATGAACCACATTTACCATTAGTTCGTCAAAAGGATGCTTATATAGACTTACGTAGGGCGTCCTCTTTGAAAATTTCTGGATTAGCAAATTAATAATACTTATTCTACCAATAAAAATGGCCAAATCACGAATGATTCGGCCATTTTTTACTGATTAAGAATTTTTAAACCCCTTTATATGCTTTGCGATAAATATCTGCTAATTCTGTTACTAACGGCAATTTAGGGTTAGCTGTTGTACATTGATCTTCAAAAGCACGATCTGCTAAATAATCTACTTTGGCTTCAAATGCTTTTGCATCTACCCCTTGTGCTGCAATACTCATCGGGATATTCAGTTCTTTCCCTAAACGGATTACCGCATTAATAAAGTTTTCTACTCCTTCTTCCACTGTATTAGCTGGCAAACCTAAGATTCTTGCAAGCTCTGCATAACGCTGATCTGCCTTAAAATGCTCATATTTAGGGAAACTAGCCAGTTTTTTAGGCTTCTCTGCATTATAACGAATTACATGCGGCATTAAGATAGCATTTGAACGTCCATGGGCAATATGGAATTCTGCACCCAATTTATGAGCTAGGCTATGGTTAATTCCTAAGAAGGCATTAGCAAATGCCATCCCTGCGATGGTAGATGCATTATGCACTTTTTCACGTGCTTCTTCATCATTGCCATTGCGATACGCTCTTGGTAAATATTCAAAGATTAATTGCACTGCTTTCACAGCTAATGCGTCAGTATAGTCATTGGCCATAATGGAAACATATGCTTCAACAGCATGTGTTAACACATCCATTCCTGTATCTGCTGTAATAACAGGAGGAACAGTCATCACAAATTGTGGGTCGATAATAGCAACATCTGGAGTTAACTCATAGTCTGCCAATGGGTATTTGATATTTTGTTTTTTATCTGTAATGACGGCAAAGGAAGTAACTTCTGAACCAGTTCCAGAAGTGGTTGGGATCGCTACCATTTTTGCTTTTTCTCCTAATTTTGGATACGTGTACACTCTTTTACGAATATCTAAGAATTTTTGTTTTAAGCCAAAGAACTCTTCATCTGGATGCTCATAGAATAACCACATTCCTTTGGCGGCATCCATTGCAGATCCCCCGCCTAATGCAATAATACAATCCGGCTGGAATTTAACCATTTGTTCCGTTCCTCTTTGAACCGTATCTAATGACGGATCTGGTTCTACGTCTGAGAAGACTTCCACATGCACCATATTTGATCTTTTTCGCAAATGATACAATAATTTTTCTACATATCCTAACTTCACCATAAAACCATCTGTTACAATAAATACCCGAGAAATATCATTCATTTTTTGTAAATATTGTACAGCATTCTTTTCAAAATAAATTTTAGGAGGAATTTTAAACCATTGCATATTTACATTCCTTTTAGCTAGTTTTTTAGTATTGAGTAAATGAACATCTGTTACATTTGTAGAAACAGAGTTTTTACCATAAGATCCACAGCCTAATGTTAAAGAGGGAACAAAAGCATTATAAATATCTCCTATCGCCCCTTGCGAAGACGGAGCATTATTGATAATTCTGCAAGCCTTTACTCTTAATGAAAATTCTTTTACTACCTCATCATCTTCCGAATGAATAACTGCTGTATGTCCTAAGCCACCGAATTCTAGCATTTCTTCCGCTCGCTTCATTCCTTCTTCTGTCGATTTTACTTTATAACAAGCTAGCACAGGACTTAACTTCTCTCTGGATAACGGGAAATCTGCTCCAACCCCTTCCAGTTCTGCTAGTAATACCTTCGTATCCTTAGGCACTTCAACCCCTGCTAATTTAGCTATATAAGAAGCGGATTTTCCTACAATATTGGGATTTACAGCGCAGGTTGCTTCATTTATAACAAGCTTTTCTACTTTTTTTCTTTCTTCTTCATTCAAAAAATAACATTTATGATGAATTAACTCATTTTTAACTTGATTATAAATTTCTTTGTCAATAATTACAGCCTGCTCAGAAGCACAAATCATTCCATTATCAAAAGTTTTTGATAAAATCAAATCGTTTACTGCCCTCTTAATTTTTGCTGATTTTTCGATATAACATGGAACATTTCCTGGGCCAACTCCAAGTGCTGGTTTTCCACTGCTATAAGCGGATTTCACCATCCCTGGCCCACCTGTAGCGAGAATTAACGAAATTTCCGGATGGTTCATTAACGCTTGTGTCATTTCAATTGATGGTTTTTCAATCCATTGAATACAATCTTTTGGTGCACCGGCCTTCACAGCCGCATCTCTTAAAATTCGAGCTGCTTCGCTACTACATTTCTGAGCAGATGGATGAAATGCAAATATAATCGGGTTTCTTGTTTTAATTGCAATAATCGCCTTAAACATCGTCGTAGATGTTGGATTCGTAACAGGTGTTACACCTGCAATAACCCCAATAGGATCTGCAATTTCCACAATGCCCGTTTGATCATCATCACGAATTATCCCAACTGTACGATCATATTTAATATTATTATAGATATATTCAGTGGAAAAAATATTTTTTATAATTTTATCTTCATAAACCCCTCTTCCCGTTTCCTCTACAGCTAACTTGGCTAAATACATATGCTTATCCAAGCCTGCTACTGCCATTTCTTTTACTATCCGATCAACTTGTTGTTGGTCTAATTGATAAAATGCTTCTAATGCTTTTTTCCCTTTGGTCGCCATCTCATTCATTAAATCGATATTTTCTTTCTTCTTATTTACCTCATTTTCTGTAATCGACATTTCAAACTACACCCCTCTCTTTTTGATAGCGCTTACATAAAGAATACTAGCGATTTCTCTCCTCTCCCAAAAGAAACTATTTATTCAATTGACCACATCCCCTTTTTCATCATTAATTTGATGTCCTTCTTTGGATGCTCTTTTCATGTATCATTTTAAAAGGTATTTCCAAAATCTTCAACATAAAAAAACATTTTTTCGTAACTTATTGAAAAGGTTTTCATTTTTATTCACAAAAAATTCACAAAAGTTAAAGAAGGATAATTCAATATATCAAGTTGTTTCCCAAAAAAAAGAACTGTCCTAGAGGTATCAAGCCTTACAAGTATTGTTCTTGTAGGGTCTGAACCTCTGTTTGGAACAGTTCGTTACCATTTATTTTTTGTCCATCACGAAAATTTTTCTTTCTTGTCTTTAAACCCCTTTATACGCTTTGCGATAAATATCTGCTAATTCTGTAACTAACGGTAATTTAGGGTTTGCTGTTGTACATTGATCTTCAAAGGCACGATCTGCTAAATAATCTACTTTTGCTTCGAATTCTTTTGCATCTACTCCTTGTGCTGCAATACTCATTGGGATATTTAACTCTTTTCCAAGTCTGATTACTGCTTTCACAAAGTTATCTACACCTTGTTCCACTGTATTAGCTGGCAATCCTAGAATTCTTGCAAGCTCTGCATAGCGTTCATCTGCTTTAAAGTATTCGTATTTAGGAAATGCTGTGAACTTCTTCGGTTTCTCCGCATTGTAACGGATAACATGTGGCATTAAGATAGCATTTGAACGTCCATGGGCGATATGGAATTCTGCACCCAATTTATGGGCTAAGCTATGGTTAATTCCTAAGAAGGCATTTGCGAAAGCCATACCGGCTATCGTAGATGCATTATGCACTTTTTCACGAGCCTCTTCGTCATTACCATTGCGATATGCTCTTGGCAAATATTCAAATATCAATTGAACTGCTTTCACTGCTAATGCATCTGTATAGTCATTGGCCATATTAGATACATATGCTTCCACCGCATGTGTTAATACGTCCATACCAGTATCTGCTGTAACTGCTGGCGGAACTGTCATAACAAATTGTGGATCAATGATTGCTACATCTGGTGTTAATTCATAATCTGCTAATGGATATTTAATATTTTGTTCTTTATCTGTAATTACTGCGAAAGATGTTACTTCAGATCCAGTACCAGAAGTAGTCGGAATTGCAACAAATTTAGCTTTTCCACCTAAAGAAGGATATTTATAAACCCTTTTACGGATATCTAAGAATTTTTGCTTTAATCCGAAGAACTCTTCATTTGGATGTTCGTAGAATAACCACATTCCTTTGGCGGCATCCATTGGAGATCCACCACCAAGTGCGATAATGCAGTCTGGTTGGAATTTAGCCATCATTTCTGTTCCTCTAACAACTGTTTCAATAGATGGATCTGGCTCAACATCTGAAAATACTTCTACTTGCACCAAATTTGAACGTTTTCTTAAGTTATAAAGTAATTTATCTACATATCCGAATTTAACCATATACGGATCTGTTACGATAAATACTCTAGAAATATCCTTCATTTTTTGTAAATATTGTACAGAGTTTTTCTCAAAATAAATTTTTGATGGAACTTTAAACCATTGCATATTTACATTCCTTTTAGCTAGTTTTTTAACATTCAATAAATGAATGTCTGTTACGTTAGTAGATACAGAGTTTTTACCATAAGATCCGCAACCAAGTGTTAAAGATGGCATGAAGGCATTGTAGATGTCACCAATTGCTCCTTGAGAAGATGGCGCATTATTGATAATGCGGCATGCTTTCATTCTTAACGCAAAGCTTTCAACTACTTTTGGATCTTCAGAGTGAATAACAGCTGAGTGTCCTAATCCACCGAATTCTAGCATCTCTTCTGCACGTTTGATTCCTTCTTCTGTTGATTCTACTTTATAGCATGCAAGTACTGGACTCAATTTTTCTCTTGATAGCGGGTGGTTTGGTCCAACAGCTTCTAATTCTGCAAGAAGAATTTTTGTATCTTCTGGAACTTTTACTCCTGCTAAACCAGCGATATAATGAGCAGATTTACCAACAATATCCGGATTTACTGCACATGTATTTTCATTAATTACTAGTTTTTCTACTTTTGCTAGTTCTTCGTTGTTTAAGAAGTAACAGCTATTTCTTATCAATAAATTTTTGACTTCATCATATATTTCTTTATCGATGATTACAGCTTGTTCAGATGCGCAAATCATTCCATTATCAAATGTTTTAGAAAGAATTAAATCATTCACTGCTCTTTTTACTTTTGCTGTTTTTTCGATATAACAAGGTACGTTACCAGCTCCAACACCAAGTGCAGGTTTTCCACAACTATATGCGGATTTAACCATTCCTGGTCCACCAGTTGCAAGAATTAAAGCAATGTCATTATGGTTCATTAACGCTTTTGTTGTTTCAATAGAAGGTTTTTCTACCCATTGAATACAGTTTTCTGGTGCCCCTGCTTTAACAGCTGCGTCTCTTAAGATTCTTGCTGCTTCGCTGCTACATTTTTGTGCAGATGGATGGAAAGCAAAAATAATTGGATTACGTGTTTTTATAGCAATAATTGCTTTAAACATAGTTGTAGATGTTGGATTTGTAACAGGTGTTACCCCTGCAATTACACCGACTGGGTCAGCAATTTCCACAATTCCTGTTTGTTGGTCTTCATTTATTACGCCAACGGTACGATCGTACTTAATATTATGGTAGATATATTCAGTCGAGAATATATTCTTTGTAATTTTATCTTCATAAATGCCTCTTCCAGTTTCTTCAACAGCAAGTTTAGCTAGATACATATGTTTATCTAAACCGGCAAGAGCCATTGCTTTTACAACTTCATCTACTTGCTCTTGATCTAAGGACATAAACTCATTTAGAGCTTTTTTCCCTTTCGCCGCCATTTCATCAATAACTGCTTGCACATCTACTTGCTCATTTTTCGCTTTTACTTCTTTTTCAACAACTGACATCGTAGATCCCTCCAATATAGAGAATAATTATAATGTGAAATTATTCACAAATTACTTTAAAGAAAAAACCACTTTATATAAGTAGTCTATTTGTGAATATTTTCACAAATGATTCTTTAAAGAAAAACTACTAATATAGTAGTTAACTTTGCCTACTAACTTCCTACAATCTTGTTGCATCTTTTCGTAGTTTCTTGTTGTTTTTCTTTACAAGCTAATCATATAACGACTTGCTGAAACCTTCAAGCCTATTCATGAAATTTTGTGCAGTTTTTCACAATGTTGTTCACATTTTATACAAATTTGAAAAATCCCCTTATTTTTTCTATAATATAAAATGTGATAAAATCAACAATGAAAGGGTTTACAATGTGAATAAAAAAATAGATAGAACAAGTGCTGATCATGATACCTATCAATTTATTATCCGCGTCTCCTATCAGCTGTTTATGGAATTAGGGTATCGAAAAGTTAGTACAAGAATGATTGCAGAACATTGTGGGATTACACAGCCAGCCTTATATCACCATTTTAAGAATAAGCAAGACATTTATAAAGCAGTAATTAATACCTCTATTCAACAAACAGAACACGCTCTATTAAAAATTACGGAAGAATTTCAAAATCTAGAAGAATGTATCTATCAAATTGCTATTTACTTTTTAGAAAATTATCAAGAAGATTTAATGCAAATGTTCCATGACTTACAACATGAAATGCCGAATGATATACAAACGCAATTAAGAATTCGCTGGCAAGAGGGATTTTTAAAACCCATTATTCAAGTGTTTGATCTAGAAGAAAAAAGCAATGACAGTATTTCCTTTCAAAACATAGAAAGTAATAGCGAAGAAATCGCGTTAATGTTTCTTCAGTACATTCAAACAGCCATGCAACCTGCTTATATGAAACAACTTTCCACTGAACAACAAAAAAAGGAAATCCAGCGGAAAGCAAAGTTAATCGTTCACCTATTTTTATTTGGACTAGTTAATAGGTAATGTTCTTTCAAAAAACACTTCATTTATTACAAAAATAAATATATACTCAACTTATCAAACGATAAGTTTATACACCTCGCTTATCGATTGATAAGTTACACTTTTAAGGAGTGGAAAAATGAAACATTATATTTATCGTTATTTTGCCGCGGTAACTAGTAAAACGGGAAAGTGGATCACATTAATCACTTGGCTTCTCCTTGTTGGGATATTAAGCATGCTCCTACCTCAAGCTAGTTCCCAAAAAAATGATTTGGCTGGAAATATTCCAACTACCGCTTTATCGCAGCAGGCTGAAGAAAAAATGAAAGAGGAATTTTCTAATGAACAAGGAACTCCTGCGTTAATTGCATGGTTTCGATCAACCGGCTTATCCGATCAAGATTTAGAACAAATTCAGAAACTTACCACCCAATTAACAGAGGACCCACTTATTCATCAGGAAACGATTATTCCTTATCATCAACTACCTTTAGAGGCAATAAAACAACAAATTTCCGAAGATGGAACAACTATAGTTCTCCCTATATTATTTGAGAACAACTTAGCAACAAGTGAACTAAAAGTAAGTATGAAAGAACTAGAAGCTGTTGTAAATGACATATTTGAGGATAATCCTTTTAATACCACATTAAAAGATGATACGAAATTACATGCGAGAACGACTGGTCCTGTCGGCATCTCTATTGATGCTACAGAGCTATTTAGCCAAGGTGACTTATCATTACTTATAGGTACTGTTATTATTGTATTAATTTGCTTGCTCGTCATTTACCGTTCTCCAGTGTTAGCGTTAATTCCTTTAATTGGAGTTGGTATCGCCTATGGAGTAATCAGCCCTTTACTTGGCTTCTTTGGAGAGTTAGGATGGATTGAATTCGATTCTCAGAGCATTGCCATAATGACCGTATTACTTTTTGGAGCTGGTACAGACTATTGTTTATTCATAATTAGTAGATATCGAACTTTATTAACAAAAGAATCTATAAAAGAAATTGCGATGCAAAAAGCATTGGAGCGTTCCGGCGGAGCAGTAGCAATGAGTGGCTTAACAGTAGTGTTCTCTCTCCTTGTATTATTATTAGCTCAGTATGGCGCTGTCCATCGATTTGCTATCCCATTTAGCTTATCTATCCTTATTATGATGATTGCGAGTCTAAGTCTAGTACCTGCTATTCTATCTATTATCGGAAGATTATCTTTTTATCCATTCGTTCCTAAAACAGAGGAATTATTATTGAAAAAAGGCGTAAATAAATTACCTAAGCAAAGAAAATCACTTGGAAACGCGATTGGTAGTATGGTAACAAAACACCCATGGAAAGTAACGATTCTAACGACAATATTACTTGGTTTTTTTGCTCTATTTTCCCTTAAAACAGAGTATACGTATGACTTATTGTCCTCTTTCCCTGATGATATGCCCTCTAGAGAAGGATTTACGTTAATCGAAGATCACTTTAATGCAGGAGAGCTTGCTCCCGTATCTGTTATTATTAATACAGAAGGAAATGATGTAAAAGCCGAGGAATCCTTAAAAAAATTAGATTTTATCGCCACCGTATCAGAGGCTGAAATAGGTAAAAACAATCCTGAATTAGTAAAGTATTCATTGGAACTCCAAAACAATCCTTATTCGAATGAAGCGATGGATAAACTACCAACTATTCGTGAAACATTGGAACAAAAACTTGAAGATAGTGGCATTAAAAATCCAAAGGATAATATTTGGCTTTCTGGAATTACTGCAGAACAATTTGATACAAGAGAATTAACAAACGAAGATGCTCAACTAATTATTCCGGTTATTTTAGTTATGATTGCCATCCTTTTACTTATTTATCTTCGCTCCATTACGGCAACCGTCTATTTAATTGCATCTGTTCTTCTTTCCTACTTTAGTGCATTAGGTCTAGGATGGATTATTCTCCATTATGGTTTTGGCGTAGAAGCAATTCAAGGGCTAATTCCGTTGTACTCCTTCGTATTTATCGTGGCATTAGGAGAAGATTATAATATTTTTATGATTTCAAGTATATGGAAGAAAAGCAAAGAGAGGCCACTCTTACAAGCAGTAAAAGAAGGAGTTGCAGAATCAGGTGGTGTCATTACTTCTGCCGGAGTCATATTAGCCGCAACCTTTATGGTATTGACTACTTTACCTATGCAAGTACTTGTCCACTTTGGAACGATAACGGCTATCGGAATTGTTTTAGATACCTTTATTGTAAGACCTTTTTTAGTACCAGGAATTACTTCCCTATTAGGAAATGCTGTCTTTTGGCCAAGCAAGAAAATTCATGTAAAAGAAAACGAATAATTTATCCCACTCTTACTGTCCGTTAAGGTCCAATTGGTTCAACTAACCATCAGTGGGGGTGGAAGTTTCACTTTATACAATCCTCCAAGCTTATTTTAAAAGAAGCCTTGGAGGAATTTTCATCTTCAAACTTATTCCTCTCACTCATGATTATCCTAAATAAAGAAAGCTTAGTTTTAAAAAGGCCTTCTTCATTTTTTCTAAATTAATTTCAATTTCTTAAAACTAAACCCTCTTCCCATACGTCTATCCCTTGTAAAACTTAAGTTATTACGTATTTATTCCATAAAGGAGCTCTTGTATGTTTAACAAAAATAAAAAAGAAACGGAGTTAATTGCATTTATTATGGATAATAAAGCAAGCTTCTATCGATTTGCATATTCCTATGTACGAAATCAAGAAGATGCCTTGGATATTGTCCAAGATTCTATTCATAAAGCTCTTAAAAAACAACACCAATTAAAAGATATTTCTATGATGAAAAGTTGGTTTTATCGAATAGTCGCTACTACCTCTCTTGATTTTTTGCGAAAAAAGAAACGCTGGCATGTTACAGATGATGAAAATCTGGAAATACTCGCTTCAGGTTTAGTCGATACTTACAAAAATTTAGATTTGGAACAAGCTATTAATCAGCTTCCTCCATCTTATAAAGCAATTGTTATCCTTCGTTTTTTTGAAGATTTAAAGCTGGAGGAAATTGCTTCTGTATTAGGCGAAAATATTAATACAGTCAAAACGAAGCTTTACAAAGCACTAAAAATACTACGCACAGAAATGAAATAATGATGGAGGAATATAATGGATAAAAAATTAGAGGATATGAAAAATGAATATTTAAGTATTGCAGTTCCAGATGAACTTGAGAAGCGTACACTTAAGTCCATCAAAAGACATCGTACTTTAAAAAGAATTTCACATAATGCTATCTTCCTAGCAGCGTCCATTCTTTTATTAATTACGACAGTTAATATAAGCCCAGCAGCGGCAAGTACCTTAGCAGATATTCCCTTTTTAAACAAAGTCATTAAAGTCGTTACAATAGCAGAATGGAAAGAAACGAAGAAAAATAGTCAGCTAAATATAAAAACTCCTAAAGTAACTGGGTTGGTGAATGAAGCTCTTTCACATGCATTAAACCAACAATATGTACAGGAATCAAAAGAACTTTATGCTAAATTCCAACAAGAAACAGCAAATGAAGCTGGAAACTATTCACTTGAAAGTGGCTATATCGTTAAAACAGATGATGATTTAATATTCTCTCTTGGTAGATATACAACAGAAATAAAGGCATCGGCTGCGGAAACTATTCACTATGATACAATCGATAAGCAAAACGAACTATTAATCACGTTACCTAGCTTATTTAAGGATGAATCCTATATTAATTCGATCAGTGAGTATATTTTAAATGAAATGAATCAACAAATAAAAGCAGAAACCGGAAATTACTTCATAAAAAATCAAAACGATCCAGATGGTTTTGAAAAAATCGATAGCTCTCAAAACTTCTATATAAACCCAAACCATCAATTAGTGATTTGCTTTGATGAATACGAGGTAGCACCAGGCTATATGGGTACGATCGAATTTCCTATACCGACAGAAATCATAAAAGATCATTTAGTAAGTGATTTATATATAAAGTAAACATAAGGATTGATTCAATAGACTTAGTCAGAGGAACAAAAACATCTCTTTCCCTCTGACTTTTTCTTTTTTATGGATGAAAAGTTTTCCTCTGTCAAACTGTTTTCTCTTGCTAACACTTTTGTTGATATGTATAAAAACGTTGCTCTAGACCCACCCTATAATGACTTGATATGATTAGTGGGTTAGTTAAGGGGGCGTTTGTGATGGATAAAAAATATGCAGACTTAAAACTCGGCGAACGAGCTGCTATATTAAGTATTTTTACATATATTATTTTAGCTTCTGTAAAATTATTTATCGGGAACAGTTCTGGTTCCCAAGCATTGAAAGCAGACGGTTGGAATAATTTCACCGATATTATTGCTTCAGTTGCCGTTCTAATCGGCTTGCGACTTTCCCAAAAACCAGCCGATAAAGATCATCCTTATGGTCATTGGAAAGCGGAAACTGTCGCTTCGTTAATTGCTTCTTTCATTATGATGAGCGTAGGTTTGCAAGTATTATTCCAAGCAGTATCGTCTTTCTTTACTCATTCAAGACAAGCACCTGATTTAGTGGCAGCTTATACAGCTATTGCATGTGGTACGGTTATGTTCTTCGTCTATCGCATCAATTTACGATTAGGGAAAAAAATAAATAGCCAAGCTGTAAAGGCAGCTGCAAAAGATAACTTCTCCGACTCGATGGTTAGCTTTGGGACTGCTGTTGGTATTTTTGGGGCACAATTAAACTTAAGCTTTTTAGATCCGCTAGCAGCCTGTATTGTCGGCCTGTTAATTTGTAAAACAGCCTGGGGAATATTCCGAGAAACAACTCACTATTTAACAGATGGATTTGATGTTCTATTGATTGACAAATATAAAAAGACCATTTTACATACCGATGGCGTTAAAGCTGTAAAAGAAATTAAAGCGAGAAACTATGGGAACAGTCCAGTCGTGGATGTTGTTATTACTGTTAATCAGAAACTAGATATTACCGATGCCCATGATATCTCTTCTGCTGTAGAGAATGCTTTAATAAATGAATTTAATGTGTTAGAGGTGCATGTCCATATTGAACCAGACGAAGAAAAACAGTAAAGAAATCTTCCAGCAAGCAGCGAGAGTCTTACTGCCCATTAAGAGTGAAAAAAACGAAGGAATCCGGATTCCTTCGTTTTTTCTATTTATATGTGACCAAAAATTAATATGCTTTTGCCCAATACACTAATTTACTTGCTTTCTTACCACAGCATACACAGGTCTCAGCGATTGCTTCCTGTTCAAAAGGCATGCATCTAGATGTTGCACTTGTCTCTTCCTTTATTTTGTCTTCACACGCTTGATCTTCGCACCACATCGCTTTAATAAACCCTGGTTTTTCTTTCACTGTCCATTGTTTAAATTCATCAAAATTTAAAGCAGTATGAGTGTTTTCTTCTCTATGATCTGTGGCTTTCTTTAACAAATTGTCTTGAATCTCGGTTAATAATTGCGCAATTGTTTCTTCTAATCCTTCCATTGAGACAAATTGTTTCTCTCCTGTATCTCTTCTCACAAGAACTACTTGTTTTTTCTCCATATCTTTTGGTCCTACTTCTAAGCGTAAAGGGATTCCTTTCATTTCATACTCATTAAATTTCCAGCCTGGCTTTTTATCGCTTGCATCAATGCCAACGCGGATTGTACTGCTTAATTTCTTCTGTAAATCATAAGCAAAATCCAAAACCCCTTCCTTATGCTGGGCAATTGGTACAATCATCACTTGCGTTGGAGCAATCATTGGCGGTACTACTAAGCCACGGTCATCGCCATGAACCATAATCATTGCACCAATAATTCTAGTAGTAAAGCCCCATGATGTTTGTTGAACATGCTGAAGGTTTCCGTCTCTATCCGAGAACTGAATGCCAAAGGATTTTGCAAAGCCATCGCCTAGATTATGAGAGGTTCCTGATTGCAATGCTTTTCCATCATGCATCAAACTTTCAATCGTATACGTATATTTTGCACCTGCGAATTTTTCTTTTTCTGTTTTACGCCCCTTAATAACTGGAAGTGCCAAGTATTTTTCACATATTTCAGCATATACTTGAAGCATCTGAATGGTTTCTTTATCTGCATCTTCTTCTGTTTCATGGCATGTATGTCCTTCTTGCCATAAAAATTCCAATGTACGTAAAAATGGACGAGTTGTCTTTTCCCAACGTACTACATTTGCCCACTGATTATATAGCTTTGGAAGATCACGATAGGAATGAATGATATTTTTATAATGCTCTGCAAATAAGACTTCTGATGTTGGGCGCACGCAAAGTCTTTCTGCTAATTCCTCGTCTCCGCCATGTGTAACCCATGCTACTTCTGGTGCAAATCCCTCGATGTGATCCTTTTCTCTTTGTAAAAGGCTTTCCGGAATAAATAATGGCATATAGACATTTTCATGACCTGTTTCTTTAATACGTTTGTCTAATGCTTCTTTAATATTCTCCCAAATTGCCGTTCCATATGGTCGAATGATCATCGAACCTCTTACACTGGAATAATCGATTAGTTCTGCTTTTGTAACAACATCTGTATACCACTGGGCAAAATCGTCTTCCATGCTAGTAATGCTTTTTACAAAATCCTTTGCCATTTTAAGCGCCTCCTATTTTATTAGTCGTTTTTAAAATATTTCGATTGGCCTTTTCTTTGAAAAAAGACCATAAAAAAAAGCTTTGCCATTCATTAGGGACCAAATAATGGCGGTACCACCCTAATTCAAAGCAAAGCTTTACACTCTTCCATGTTAACGGTATTGAACCGCTGAATCTTTTTAAACAAAGTCTATTCGATACAGAACGAAAAAGGCAGGTTCAACAGGTAAGCCTATAGGTCCTTTCAGCATTTAGACCCTCTCTTTTAATAGACATTGCTGCATACTATTCCTTTTTATAGTTTCATTATTCATTTCTTTGTGAAAAATCATATCGGATAGAAACATTATTGTCAATATGGATTTTTTTATTCTTTTTAGAAGCTATTTTATCCCACTCTTAACGGACAGTAAGAATCCCATCTCAAGCTTATGAGAATACAAGGAAGAGAGGTGGGAGATCAACTGTCCATAAAGGTCCGATTGGTTCAACTAACCATCAGTGGAAGAGGAAGGAAAACCCTCAC
>Ga0209463_1001201_pt1 | contig 16402 bp, 21 predicted proteins | sample AgamicMgSfrz_FD_187169 | JGI IMG/M metagenome (GOLD analysis project Ga0209463, IMG submission 187169) | Agave microbial communities from Guanajuato, Mexico - Mg.Sf.rz (SPAdes) (version 2) | ecosystem: Host-associated > Plants > Phyllosphere > Phylloplane/Leaf | place: Guanajuato, Mexico... | reverse complement strand
TTATTTTTCTAACATTTCAAGAGGTACATCTTTTTCGCCAGCTACCTCAAATTTAATTTCCCCGTCTTCTTCATAAATACGTGTAATAATCGGTATAGTAATCATTAATTTTTTATGCTGCTTTCGCTTTCTAGCAGCATCTAAGCTAATCACGTTCATTGTAAGCATCCTTTCTTTTAAAGATATATAAACAAAAGAAAATGCGTCCAAAAAGGGCGCTTAATTGAATTTGAAATACCGATTCATTTAAAGGGGGTTTATATATATTTTATAACTGCAATTTTTATGAAATATAATAAGAATGGAATAATTGCACGTAGAAATTAACTTTACCAAAAAACGAAACAATATGCTATAAAAAATTATAAATCTTTGTCATATAACGGGAAAAAGGTTTTTGTTTCGCATATAATAAAAAGTAGACGGGCAGCAAGAGCTTTTTCATCATATTGCTTGGAAAGGCGATGAAAAGAATGGATACGTTAGATTCATTATTATTTCAACTTGAACAATATGGAGAAGAGCATGATCGGAATAAAAAAACACGGGAAGAAAGATTACGGAATGTTTCTCGTGAGATGGGGCAATTTTTATCAATTTTAGTAAAAGGGTGTAATGCAAAAAACATTTTAGAAATTGGGACTTCTAATGGTTATTCTACATTGTGGATAGCAAATGCGGTAGAAGAAACAAATGGAAATGTAACAACTGTAGAGCTGTCTTCAGAACGAGTTGGAGAGGCACTTGTGAATTTTGAAAAAGCGAACCTTTTACAAAGAATCGATGTTCATAATCAAGAAGCAGGGGCATTTTTAGATTCGCAATTAGATCATTCATTTGATTTTATTTTCCTAGATTCAGAGCGTACGCAATACATGTGGTGGTTTGAGCATATAAAACGCATTTTAGAACCCAAAGGACTTCTTGTTATCGATAATGCAACTTCTCATGCGAGTGAATTAGTTGAGTTTATAAAAATAATCGAAGAAGATGATACGTTTGAAACGGTGTTATTAGCGTTTCAAAAGGGAGCATTTGTAGCGCGCAAAAATAAATAGGAATGAGTGTATTCAAATTATCACATTGAATAAGGGGGAATGTCAAAAGATTGAGTGTAGCACGATTGAAAGAATGGAAATTATTCAGGTAACATATGAAGAATCCGCCTTCAGCATGTTGTTCTCTAGGTCTTAAGTCTGAGGAAAATAATGTTGAGAACAGGTATACTTATAGTAAGAAACAGGGAATGACTGCATAAGCAGGTATTTCTTGAAAATTGATTTCATATAGGCTGTTTGTACATGAAATACAATATATTAGATGAAATATAGTGCACATAAATTCGCACATATAAATAAAGGAGCGATTTTGTTGACTGAACTCGAGAAAAAAGAACCTGTATCGATTGTGAAAGATAATAATGTAGAAGTAGTGGTTGATACAGTAATAAAAGATGCAGAACTAGAGGAACTGAATAAAGAAGCTGATCTTTATGTACAAAAGTTAAATAGCGAGCAAAATACAGATTTATCGAAAGTATTGTCTCAGCTAGGAGATTTAGGGGATAAAGAGCAACAAGCAGCAGGCCAAACGTTATCAGCTTTAAAACGTCCTGTAACAGCGATGATGAATGGGAAAAATGAAGAAATTCCAAATACATTATTAGAATTACGAAAAGTAGTATCAGAGCTGGATCCGAATTCATTAAAAGCAAGTGGTATGAAGAAAATTATGTTTAAAGTATTTAAGAAAAATCCACTTGAAACATACGTGCATAAATATCAATCTATAGATAAGCAAATTGAGGAGATTATAAGATCCCTTCTAATTGGCCGTGATAACTTACAAGAAGATACGGTTGGTCTTGAAATGCTAAAAGAGCAATCGCATGATAAAATTCACGCTCTTGATAAACAAGTATACTTAGGAAGAAAGCTCGCTGGCATGCTTGAAGCAGAGAAACAAAATCCAGAGCGTCAAAGAGATATTCCATTAATTAATGATGCATTAGAAAAGATACTCGTACGTACACGTAATATGCAGCAAGCGAAAAGTGTGTTATTACAATCTATTGCATCTGTAGACATTATTAAGAAAAATAACGAAAAGCTAACAGAAGCAATACGTAATGCAATTACGATGACACAAAACGTTGTAACGGTTTCAGCTGCTATCCAGCTAGCATTAACAAATCAACGTAAAACCATCGATGCTGTAAATGCGACAAATGAAGCAATTGAATCTATGGTATTAAGTAATTCTCAGGCATTAAAACAAAATACAGAAGAAACAACGAAATTACTTGAAAATCCTGCTATTAGCATGGATAAATTACGTGAATCATTCCAAAATGTGTTCGCTGCAATTGAAGCATCTGAAAAATCATCAGAACGTATTATTGAGTCAAGTAAGAAGTTCGTTATTGAACTAGACACATTTAATGATGAGATGAAGCAGAAACTCATTCAGCGTCCAAGGAAATAGCAGATTATTAGAGGAGGTGAAAAAATGAGTTTCATTCAAACAGTACTATTATTACTCGGTACTTTGCTTTTAATAGCATTTACTGTCGTTGTATTAGTCGTATATTTCGGGCGGAAACTGTATTTTTCATGGACGAAGCCATATAAAAGAGCACACGATTCTTTAGAAAAGTTATCGAATAAATCATTACCGTTTCTACAAGAATTTACACAACACCCACTCTTTTATCGCTGGATTCGTACGGAAGGAAAGAAAGAGCAACATACATTAAACACTCTTTTCTGTGCATCGGGTCAACGTACGAGAGAGCAAGTATTCTCAATGTTACCGAAAGAAAAACAGAAAAAAGTACATGTATTGGCAAAAACAACGAAAAAACTTACAAATGAAGATATTGATGTAGCAGCGATGAAAGTAAAAGATTTTTTAAGACAAGAAACGCAGCAAACAGTAAAACCGACAGACTTATCGTTTTATAAATTGTATTTTTATGATCGATATCCAGATGCATTAAATACAATTCAAGCGTATAAACGTTCAATAAATCCTTCATTACAAAGAACGGTTGATGATATTACAATTTCAGTATTAAATGCATTGCCGTACTATCAAGAGCAACGCATGTTTGAACAACAGCATAAACTTGAAACGTTCTTAATGAAAGATTTAACAGCGATGTTATCTTTAGTTGTACAATTACCACCATCACAACGACCAGAAAAAGAAGAAGAATTAAAAATCTACTTGCAAAATTTCCAAAAAGAAATGGAAGTAGTCGAGCGAGATATTCGCGACTCTATTGATCATGATTTGAATGTGAAGATGAGAGCAGCGACAGAGAAGTTTAAGAATAAATAAAAAAAGCGCCTTAAAAGCTTAGTATTACTCGGCTTTAAGGCGCTTTTTTATGGGATTTTATTTTGCCTTTACAGAAGTATGACTAGAAGCAACACTCTCATTATGCAATCGGTCAACCGCGGTTACCACATACGTATACGTCTCTCCAGAAATAACGGTTTTATCTACATAAATTTCTCCAAGTTTTGTTTTTCTTACAGTAGTCAGTAAATTTTTAGGGTTTTGTATATCCACTTCATTTTTTCCATTTACACGGTAAATGGCGTAATAAGCAGAATCATTCTCTCTATTGTCAATGATACCAACAGCAATACCTTCCTCTCTTGGAATGGCACCTTTTAAGGTAGGCTGTTTTGGTGGATCATGATCGAGCCAAGGCATAGGCGGGATTAATGCAGGATATTTATAAATGTCTTTTGAGAGTTTATCTTTCACTCCTAGTGGATTATTATTAATATCTTTTAAGCTAAAATGCATACTTCCCTTTATTTGAGGATATAGCCGGTTTAATGTAATTTGTCTTGGGTATTCTTCAGGATCAGACCAAGCGGGGACAGAGTTATTATTAATTTTATAGGCTGCCTGACCGATGTATAGGTGAATTGGTTTGTTATTTGTTTCTTTTACCCACCAATCTACTAAAATGTCATATGCAGCAGGTGTGAAACCGATATTCCAATATATTTGCGGTGTAATGTAGTCAATATAGCCTTTTTGTATCCATTCACGTGTATCAGCGTAAAGATCATCATAGTTTCTTTGACCTGCGGTTGTGTTAGAACCGGTTGGATCGTCAGCTATATTTCGCCATACGCCGAATGGACTAATGCCAAATTTCATGTATGACTTTTCTTGTTTAATAGCAGCATTTAAACCTTTTACAAGTTCATTTACATTGTTACGTCGCCAATCCTCTATATTTGTAAATCTACCGTTATTATACGTTTCGTACGTTTTTCGATCAGGGAATTCTTCACCAACTACTTTATATGGATAAAAATAATCATCCATATGAAGGGCATCAATGTCATAATTTTGCACGATCTCTAAAGCACCTTCTGTTATAAATTTTTTCACTTCTGGAATACCGGGATTGTAATATAACTTTCCGCCATATGGTACAACCCAATCGGGATGTTGTCTTGCAGGGTGATTATTTGATAATCGATTTATATCAGTGTGATTCATCGTTATTCGGTATGGATTAATCCATGCGTGAAATTCTATATTTCTTTTATGTGCTTCTTCAACCATAAATGCGAGTGGGTCGTATCCAGGGTCTTTACCTTGTGTACCCGTAATGTATTCAGACCAAGGACCGTATTTGGAAGGATAAAAAGCATCAGCAGTGGGTTTAATTTGTACAACCACTGCATTCATGCCAGTGCTTTTTACATCGTCTAGCAATCTTATAAATTCTTGTTTCTGCTTATCCATAGGTAAGCCAGTTTTTGAGGGCCAATCAATATTAAGAACTGATGCAATCCACACGGCACGTAATTCATGTTTTTTATACGTAGTATTAACTTCAGCATAAGTAGAGTGAGGGGGAATGAAAGAGAAAGGAATAAAAAAGATGACGATACAACATATCATTAATAAACGTTTCATGATCATTTATACGCCTCCTTATTATATGGTTAACTAAAATAATATCCGAGGTGAGGTTGTTCTTACAATTGAAAAAAATAAATATTGAAACATTAATTTAATAGGAAAAATATTTTTAGTGAAATTTACTTTCATCACAACTAAATTCTTTCACTACTTCATATGCTTGTTAGTAAAGTGAAACTTCCTTTCATTCGAAGGGGATAATTTATAAGTATAGGAGGATTAATAAATGAAGGTTTTATTCGTTTGTTCTGGAGGAATGTCTAGTGCAATTGTTGTAAACGCTTTAAAAAAAGAAGCGGAGAAAAAAGGTATGAATATGGAAGTACATGCAATTGGAACAAGTGAGGTAGAGGAAGAAGTGAAGAATGGTTGGGATGTTGTAATGGTTGCACCTCAAGTAAGACATCGATTTGACTCTGTAAAAAAATTTGCAGAAGAGGAATCTATTCCATGCGGTATCATACCGCCGCAAGCATATACGCCGCTTGGTGGACCGACTTTATTAAAAACTGTAAATGATTTAATTCGTTAGGGGGAAGTGTTATGAATAAGTTTGTCACGTTTCTTGATAAAAACTTATCTGGACCGATGGCAAGGCTTTCTGAACAAAGGCATTTACAAGCAATCCGTGATGGAGTTATTTCAGCATTACCATTTATCATCGTAGGAAGTTTCTTTTTAATCGTAGCATTTCCACCATTACCGAAAGATAGTTTCATATCCGTTTGGGCATTAAAGAATCAAACAAGTATATTAATACCATATCGGTTAACGATGTTTATTATGTCTTTATATATAGCATTTGGAATAGGATATAATTTGGCGAAAAGTTATAAACTAGATGCTTTATCGGGAGCTCAGCTTGCAGTATGTTCACTGCTATTAACATTAACGCCTGAATTAATTGATAAAAAAGGATTTATGCTTCCGATGACAAATCTCGGAGGTCATGGATTATTCGTGACGATGATTGTTTCTATTTTATCCGTAGAGATTTTAAGGTTTTGTAAGAAGAAAAATGTAATGATTAAAATGCCAGAACAAGTACCGCCATCTGTGTCGCGTTCATTTGAAGCACTTATACCTGCTGCATTCGTTATTATTATAATGAGTCTAGTAACTGTCGTTTTTAGCATTGATTTACACCATGTTGTTGATAAATTAGCAGCACCATTAGTAAAAGCTGGGGATAGTTACTTCGGTGTAATGATTCCAGTGTTTTTAATTACGTTTTTTTGGTCATTCGGAATCCATGGTGTGTCGGTTGTTGGAACTGTTGCTCGGCCATTATGGGAAGTATACCTAGGGAAAAATGGTGAAGCAGTTGCTAGTGGAGCAGATCAGTTGCCATTTATTTCACCAGAGCCGTTATATCAATGGTTTATATGGATTGGCGGTTCTGGTGCGACATTAGGGCTTGTATTAGCTATGATTGTATTTGGTCGATCGAAATATTCGAAAGCATTATCAAGAACTTGTATTGTTCCGGGTATTTTTAATATTAATGAGCCAGTCATATTCGGATTACCGATTGTACTAAATCCAATTTTAATTATCCCATTTATCATTACACCACTTGTAACAGCAACTGTTGCATATTCAGCCACTGCGATGGGATTTGTAACACCAACACATATTATGCCACCGTGGACATTACCAGCTCCAATTGGTGCGTATTTAGCTACAGGTGGAGATTGGCGTGCAATAGTATTAGTTTTTATAAATATAGCAATATCATTCCTTATTTATTTACCATTCTTTAAAATGTACGACAAAAATATGCTTGAAATTGAGAAGAATGGTGAAGGGGAAGCTGTTAATCCATAATCTTTATGCTTTAATTTATGAGTGATAGGCATTTTGTCTATCACTTCTTTCACATTAAGTTGAGAGAAGGTGAAATGGAATGAATATAAAATTTAGTTATAAAGGTGTATTTTTATTATTATTTGGAGTGATATGTGCGAATTTACTTTTTGTACCTTTATTAAGAATGCTACATCTATCACAAATGCATAGTATTTGGCTCGTTACAAGCATTGCGGCAAGTATTTTGCTTACAGTAGTTATTTCTTTTATTGATGGATCGTTTGCATCTAAAGCTCAGTTGTTTTTTAGATTTATATTCTTTTCGATCGGTTGTACGTTTGTAACTTACATGATTGTTTTTTAGTGAATAGGAGGTCATGCATGTTATGTATATTGCAGGGATAATGTCCGGTACTTCGTTAGATGGAATAGATGTAGCGCTCGTTCATATAGAAGGGAGTGGTGTAGAGTCTAAGGTCGAACTTATCCATTTTACTACAGTTCCATTTTGTAATGATATGAAAAATGAAATCCAACAAGCGTTATCAATAGAAAATTCAAATGTACAACTCATATGCAGTTTAAATTTTAAGCTGGGTTTATGTTTTGCCAATGCTGTAAAAGAAGTTTGTAAAGAGGCCGATTTTCCTTTGAAACAATTAGATTCAATAGGTTCTCACGGACAAACGATTTATCATCAGCCAAAGCAAGATGGTAATATGATACCTTCCACATTGCAAATTGGAGAACCTGCAGTAATAGCATACGAAACGAACACGACGGTTATCTCAAATTTCCGAACGATGGACATGGCAGCAGGAGGACAAGGTGCACCACTTGTGCCATATTCAGAAATTATTTTGTATCGGCATTCAACTAAAAATAGACTGCTACAAAATATTGGCGGGATTGGTAATGTTACAGTAATACCAAGTCACCTAAGTAATAAGAGCGTTATGGCTTTTGATACTGGTCCAGGGAATATGGTAATGGATGAAGTATGTCAAAGGTTATTTCAGTTGCCATATGATCAAAATGGTGAGATTGCAAAAAAGGGAGTAGTTGTAGATGAAATTTTGACATATTGTATGAGCCATCCATTTTTGAAAATGAACCCACCGAAATCAACTGGTAGAGAACAGTTTGGAGAAGAATTTGTAAGTGAGTTATTGAAGCGGTATGAAAGGCATAGTAAAGAAAATATATTGACGACTGTCACGATGTTTACAGCGAGTTCAATTATTCATCATTATAAGGAGTTTATTCTGCCGTATTATGAAATCGATGAGGTGATATTAGGTGGTGGCGGCAGTTATAATAGCACACTTGTTGAAATGTTGCGAAATGGATTGAAGGAAGAAAAATGCGCAATTTTTATTCAAGAAAATTTAGGCTATTCTTCTGCAGCGAAAGAAGCTATCGCCTTTGCAATTTTAGCAAATGAAACGCATCATCGTAATCCCAGTAATGTACCAAGCGCAACAGGTGCAAAGCAATCTGTAGTTTTAGGGAATATAACATTCCCGCCAATATGAAGAAAATGAGGCGAATATATATGAAGTATATGATTGGAGTAGATGGCGGGGGAACGAAGACAGAAGCAATTGCCTTTGATCAAGACGGAAAGGAAATTATAAGGGGTAAGGGCGGTTTTGGAAATATATTAATAGATTTTGAAGAAGCTCTTGTGCATATTATGGAAGCAATCGATCATTGCCAGAAAGCTTTAATAAATAACAATCGCGTTTGTATTTGTTTAGGATTAGCAGGTATAAGTGGAGCAAATACAAATGAATTAATATTACGTCTACAAAAGAAGTACGGAACACCAATTGAAGTTTTTAATGACGCAATGATTGCACATGCAGCTGCTTTACAAGGAAAGGATGGAATTTTAACAATTGGCGGCACAGGTGCGATTTGTCTAGGAAAAAAAGGAGAAGTGCACGAGTATAGCGGTGGATGGGGACATATTTTAGGAGATGAAGGAAGTGGATATTGGATTGCATTACAAGGTTTAAAGAGAATGGCAAATCAATTTGATCAAGGCGTTGCACTTTGTCCATTAAGCTTAAGGATTCAAGATGAGTTTCAACTTTTGACGTCGTCTCATATAAAAAGACTAGTTTATAGTTCTTCAAAAGATAAAGTTGCAGCAATCGCACCATTAGTTATTCAGGAAGCGAGAAATGGGAATGATGATGCACATGAAATTATGATGCAAGCTGGTAAGGAATTAGCGAGAATTACAGTAAATCTTTATAATAAGATGCAATTTAAGTTTGCAACTCCCATTGCAGTAAGTGGAAGCATATTGCGTTTAGTTCCTGAAATATATACTGAATTTAAGAAATGCTGCGTGAAGAGTATAGGAGAAGTTACCTTTGTATCACAATCAGAACCAGCAGCGAAAGGAACCTATTATTTAATGAAGAATATATATTTTAAAAAATAGAAGCATGAGAATTTTTGTATGATTTGTAAAAATATGATGTTAAAATATATAAAGGGATGCAGATAAAAAAGTACAATATACATAGTCATTGAATATTGTATAAGTACTCCTACGTAGAAAGTGAATGATTACATGATTAATAGTATGCAATTTTTTTATTTGGTGGTTTCTTATTTATTTGGAAACATATTGACTGCTTATCTAGTAACGAAATGGAGACATAACGTTGATATTCGGGATGAAGGAAGTGGTAATCCTGGCGCAAGAAACATGGGGCGCGTATATGGAAAAGGATATTTCATTGCTACATTTTTAGGTGATGCAATTAAAGGGGCAATTGTAGTTTCTATTGCAAAATGCCTTTTTGGAGATTCTACATTTGTAATGTTAGCTTTATTGGCTGTTTTACTTGGACATATTTATCCAATTGTATTTAAAGGCAAGGGCGGAAAAGGCATATCAACATTTATCGGAGGATTAATCGCATTTGATTATTTGATAGCGCTTACCCTTGTTGCTGTTTTCATTATATTTTATTTAATATTTAAAGGGTTTACGAAGCCAGGACTAATTACAATCGCTTGTTTACCAATTTGCATGATTTTGTATTCTTACTCTATTGTTACGACTATTTTAAGTGCACTTATAATTGTACTTATTTTATATGTAAATCGCGAATGACATGAGCTTTTAATAAGTGGAGTTAATCTCCACTTATAATTTTTATTAAATGAATAAAGGAGATACAACATGGGGTTAATTTATAAAGTTGCTGATCAAGATTGGGAATTTGAAAGTATACATAAATTGAATTATAAAACATTTGTAGAAGAAATTCCGCAACATGAAGAAACGAAAGAACATGCTCGTATTGATCGTTTTCATGATGAAAACACATATTTAATTTGTTTACATGACGATAAGTTAGTAGGTATGGTTGCATTGCGAGGAAAACGACCATTCTCATTAGATTATAAAATTTCAAATCTAGATTTTTATTTGGAAGAACATGGAGAAAATGTATATGAAATTCGTTTACTTTCAGTAGAACGTGAATATCGAAATGGAAGAGCATTGTTAGGTTTAATTCGCTTTTTACATCGTTATTTGCTTCTAAATGGATATGAATTGGCACTCATTTCTGCTACAACACGTGAACTACCTTTATATGAACAAATGGGATTTAAATCTTTCCATACGTTAGTTGGTACAGAAGAAGCAGCCTTTCAGCCAATGTATGTTACTCCTTCTATGTTTGAAGCGTCGAGTGTTGGAGGGATAATGACGAAAGAATTTACGTTTTTACCAGGTCCAGTAGATATTGAAGAAAATGTTCGAAAGGCATTTTCTACTAAGCCGATTTCGCATCGTTCCAAGTCATTTCAAGTGACGATGGAAAATATCAAAAAACGTTTACTGCAAATGACAAAAGCAAAACGTGTGCAAATACTGTTAGGAACAGGGACGTTAGCGAATGATGCAATTGCTTTACAGTTACGTTCTTTAAAAGGAAAAGGATTAGTATTAACAAATGGGGAATTTGGTAATAGATTAGTTGGACACGCAAAACGCGCGCAATTATATTTTGATACGTATAAAAAAGAAATGGGAGAAACGTTTCTTTATACAGAATTAGAAAAAATTATGGAAACTGGCAATTATGAATGGCTTTGGTTTGTTCACCATGAAACATCTACCGGAATGTTAAATGAGTTAGACGAGCTAAATGTTTTATGTAAAAAGTTTAAAGTGAAACTATGTGTAGATTGTATCAGTTCAATTGGGGCGATACCGATTGATTTAATGGATGTATATTTTGCAAGTGGTGTTAGCGGAAAGGCAATTAAATCGTTTACTGGATTATCTTTCGTTTTTCATAATCATAATGTGAAAGTAAACGAGACTTTACCGGTCTATATGGACATTGGTATGTACGAAGAAAATGAAAGTATTCCATATTCTCATTCATGGAATTTAATTTATGCTTTGCAAGAAGCATTGAAGAGATTTGAAGATGAAACAGCATTTGTAAAAATAAAAGAGACATATAATTATATGGAAGAAGCTATTACGAGTATAGGACTAAACCTTGTTTCACCTAAAGAACATGCCGCACCAATTATACTTACGATTCAATTAGATGAAGATCAGTCTTCTAAAACAGTAGGTGATGCGTTAGCATTACAAGGATATATTATTCATTATGAATCAGCATATTTACAAAAGAATAACTGGATCCAAATTGCATGTTTAAATGATTATAAAGAACGTGATATGAAGAGGATGTTAAATTGTTTGCAAATGTATGTATTACAGAGTGAGGTACATATATAAAGACTTTTTCTTAACATAGATGCTTTCGTATAAAGGAGCTGCGACTTACGAAAACTTAGGAATAGAACATTGGAAGAGGTGCTAGTATGATAACTAAAAAATTACCATTACATATAGACGATATTAAAAAAGCTCAAAACATTCTGGATAGAAATGCTCGTAAAACGCCATTAGTAAAATCATTTTATTTGACTAGTAAAACGGGTGGAGAAATTCACTTGAAATTAGAAAATATGCAATTAACAGGTTCGTTTAAATTCCGTGGTGCGTTTAATAAAATGTCACAGCTGACAGATCAAGAAAAAGAGAGAGGAGTAATTGCTTGTTCTGCTGGTAATCATGCACAAGGAATTGCTTTATCTGCTCATTTACTCGGTATTAAGAGTAAAATTGTTATGCCGATTTCTGCACCTCAGGCGAAAGTTGATGCAACTAAAGGATATGGATCTGAAGTGGTTTTACATGGTGAAACCTTTGATGATGCGAAGGCAAAATGTGAGGAGATTATTAGGGAAACAGGTGAAACATATTTACATCCATATGATGATGTGGAGGTAATGGCTGGTCAAGGTACTATTGGTTTGGACATTCTTGATGATATGTGGGATGTAGATACTGTTATTGTACCAATTGGTGGAGGCGGAATTATTTCTGGAATTGCTGTTGCATTAAAATCTTTTAACCCATCGATTAATATAATTGGTGTCCAATCAGAAAATGTTCATGGGATGAAGACATCTTATGACAAAGGTACAATTGTAGAACATTATGAGGCACCTACTATAGCAGATGGTTGCGCGGTAAAAATACCAGGCAATTTAACTTTTGAAGTTGTAAAAGAATTAGTAGATGATATTGTAACAGTATCAGAAGGCGAATTAGAAGTAGCGATGAAAGACTTATTACAGCGTGGTAAAGCTGTTGTAGAAGGTGCAGGCGCTTTAGCTACTGCTGCTTTACTTGCAGGGAAAGTTGATACATATATTAAAGGGAAAAAAGTAGTAGCTGTTATATCTGGTGGGAACGTAGACTTACAGCGCATTTCGAGTGTTTGTGAGCAATTTTTTGTAGCGAATGAAGTGAAATAGTTTTATGAAAAAGGAGCTAAGTGAAATTATATTAGCTCCTTTTTCATTATGTTTGTGCGGGAGTAAATAATGACTCCATTTTTACTTTGCTCTTTTCTCGAATTTCAGCGTCTGCATGGCGCATAACAAATTTATGCGCTATGGCAATCGCTAAAACATCATCTAATAAGCCAATCCCAATAATAGCAGCTATATCTGGAATGAAATCGATTGTTAATACGTAATAGGATAAAGCAGCTAATATGATGAATTTTGTTTTAGTAGGTAACTCTTTTTTTCTCATTGTGTAGTATAAAATAATACTTTCATATACGCTAGATTTACCGAGGTTTGCTGAGCTTTTCTTGAATTTTTTCCAAAGTGTCTGTTTCTCCATTAAAAAACTCCTTTTACAAAAAAATATATTTTTTAAAAGGATAGACAAAGAAGAGAGGGAATAATCAATTTTATTGTTTTTCTTATTGTATATTTCCACAAAAATAGGGGATTACCTGTGCAAAATAATAGAATGTTGGTTACGTAACGACTTATAGTGTATGTGTTCGTTCCAAGTAAAGGTACTACGCAGATAACGTTTGGTGGTAATACGTATTAAAGTTCATTTTTTACATTAATTTCTGCATTCGTACAATGTTGAATTACTTCTAAATAATCTAATGGTATATCTATTGATGAGAACTAGCCCCTTTACTTGTTGGTGATTCATAAGCTTCTAATGTGATTCTGGTATGAATTGCACCATTAGCCACTTCATCTAGCATTTCAGGTGTTACTTTGTTTTGCACCATTTTTCCCTCTCTTTTCTCCTAGCTTTTTGAAAGTTGTCGCTTCGGCGATGGCTTTTTTATTTTCTCAGATGAAGCCGATGAGTTTGAGTTTTGGAATTTTATCGTGGTATTATTTATGTAACAAGGGGATATTGTAAGAAAAAATACAATTTGAGGGGAAAATGAGCATGGGAATTTATAACTATGAAGCGAAAGAGGATTTGCAAGTAGGAGATGTTTGTTTAGAACGAGATATTTATGAAATTATAAATTTTTACAAGAAAGGGTCAATAGTTTTATGTGATTCAGTATCTCGTTTCAGTGCGAATTCAGACAGAATGTTTGAAGTGATAAATAGGATAGAAACATATATGCATAAAAATGAAGACTATACATATCAGGTTTCGGATAGGCCCAAGTTGATTTATGTAGTTGAGCAGGTAAGATAAGGAAGCATCCATAACGGGTGCTTTTTTCTTTGTTATATAGAAATTACACATTAAACGTGAATTTGAACAAAATGGACATTTGGATTCAAATTATTTGTGATATGTATAGTAAAATGTATGTGGATGATTTATTTATTATTAAACATTTTATAAGTGGTATGGGGGAAGAAAAATGAAGATAATAGAACTACCAATTGAATTCGAATTTAATGGGGAAAAACAATGTATTTATCCGAGCTTAATTATAGTAAATAATGAATTAACTTTAGTAGATACAGGTTATATACATCTTTTACCTTTAATTGAAGATATAATTTTAAAACAGGGGTATGAGATGAAAAACTTGAAAAATATAATTATTACTCATTATGATGACGATCATATAGGCTCTTTATACGATTTCAAAGTGAAATATCCTCAAATTAATATTATTGCGAGTGAAATTGAATCAAACTATATTAATGGTGAAATAAAATCAGAGAGATTAGTTCAAGCGGAAGAAATGTTACAATGTATGTCGAATGAAGAAAAAGAATTTGGTAAATGGTTTATACAACAGTTAAAAAATATTAAACATATTTCCGTCGATGAAAAAGTATATGATGGTCAAATGATTTTAAATAATGAATGTCAAATAGTAGCGACGCCAGGACATACTTCAGGACATATTTCATTATATTTTCCGAATTTAAACTGTGTAATTACAGGAGATGCGGCCGTTCAAGAGAATCGTGAGTTAGTAATAGCTAATCCAAATTTTTGTTTAGATATAGAAAAAGCGGAAGAGTCTTTAAAGAGGATTAAAAGCCTTAAAGCCGTAAAGTATTATTGCTATCATGGAGGGAAATTCATTATATAAAATAATAAAAAACCGATCTTTCTTATATAGAAAAGATCGGTTTTTTAATTCATAGATTCTGCAATTTGAATTAAATCCTTTACGTTATATTCTCCTTTTATATAGCGTTTGTTACCAATTGCAATTGTGTATTGAAAACCATTTTTCTGAAAGAGGAGCTCATATGCTGAATCAAAATGAGGATTATATAATGCTTTTATATTATTTTTTAAACTGTAGAACTTAGAGCCCCTATGTACGTAGAATCCTAATTTGTTTTGAACTGGTGAAACAGTGATTTTGAAAATCCCATTAATATCTTCATTGTAGTATCGTAGTTCTAAGTAATCGTTATAGATGTACCCTTGAAATTCGTGAATTTCGAACGGGAATTTTGTAGGAGTAAGTATATGTTCCTTACACTTTATTTCATATTCTTTTACGATAGTAGCTTCTTTCATAAGTGGATTGCCATCATAAATTTGATTCATGTGAGATATTTTATTATTTTTTGTTACTATTTCTAAAATGAAACCGATAGTAAATTCATCATGAGTGTCTTTGGAATAAGAAATAAGAATTGTAGTATCCTCTTTTGGAGATGGTACTATTTTAATTTCATGAATAGGTTTATTTGTTTGGAAAGTAGGTAGTTCAATCCCTTCAGTTACATATGATTGCATTAATTTTTTATCATTTATGAGTAAAGCTTGTTTAAATTCACTTATCACATCTGTTTGGGATTGCGCCATAATAATTGTGATAGATTGAAAATATAGTAAAAAAAACATGCAAAAAATCTTTATCAATGTAGTGGTCAATTTTATCACCTTGTAACTATATTTCCGTAACATTGAAATAAATATGTATAGGAGGGGAGAAGATGAGTTTATTGTTTGATGTAATAATGGATATAATTTTATTTTATCCTCGAAATGACATGAAATTAAAACATCATATTGCCAAATTAAGCGAATTTGAGTGGTTTCGAAAGCTACACGAAGATACAAAGTATACAAGATTAATCTGGAGTAATAGAAAAATTAAGAAGTTCATTTTGTCTTCTACTAACATGGAAGCATTAATAAATTCCGAGAAAAAGCAAAAAGAATTTGTCCGACTAGTACACGATGAATATAAAAAAGAAGATAAGAATTTTTTTATTTTTCATATTTGGCGAAACAAATGGTACAATGAAAGCTAATGTGAAAAATAAGGAAAAGAAGTGGTCAATTTGAAAAACTTTTTAGAATTAGGAATTAGTGAAACTTTTAATCATACATTACGTGAAAATGGAATTACAGAAGCAACACCGATTCAGGAGAAAGCAATTCCTGTTATACTGTCAGGTAAAGATATTATTGGTCAAGCGAAAACAGGAACGGGTAAAACGTTAGCATTTGTGTTACCGATTTTAGAAAAAATCGATCCAGAATGTAGTGATGTTCAGGCTTTAATTGTTGCACCAACAAGGGAACTAGCCCTGCAAATTACAACTGAAATTAAAAAAATGCTTGTTCAAAGAGAAGATATTAATGTACTAGCGATTTATGGTGGGCAAGATGTAGCACAACAGTTGAGAAAATTAAAAGGTAATACACATATTGTTGTTGCAACACCAGGACGATTATTAGATCATATACGACGTGAAACAATTGATTTAAGTAATCTTTCAACGATTGTACTAGATGAAGCGGATCAAA
>Ga0209463_1001198_pt1 | contig 16418 bp, 16 predicted proteins | sample AgamicMgSfrz_FD_187169 | JGI IMG/M metagenome (GOLD analysis project Ga0209463, IMG submission 187169) | Agave microbial communities from Guanajuato, Mexico - Mg.Sf.rz (SPAdes) (version 2) | ecosystem: Host-associated > Plants > Phyllosphere > Phylloplane/Leaf | place: Guanajuato, Mexico... | reverse complement strand
ATAAATAAAAAAGGAGCATTGCGCTCCCTTTTTACTCGCCCTGTAACATTAACTGGCGGCTTCAGTCTTCTGAGCTGGCGCCTGCTGCGCTTTTTCTTCTGTCGCTTTTGGCTGCGCGTCAGGTTTAGCCTGCGGTTGGGCTGCAGAATCCGCTTTCTCCGCTGCCGCTTTTTCTTTTGCAGCCTGATCCGCTTCCGCCTTTGCTTTAGCGGCGGCCGCTTTCGCTTTATCCGCTTCGGCCTGCGCTTTTTCCGCTGCGGCTTTGGCATCCGCTTCCTGCGCGGCAGCCTGTTTTTCTGCGGCTTTCGTTTGCTGCGCTTTATCTACGGCAGCCTTGTGCGCTGCTGCCTTGTCTGCGGCGGCGTTATCAGCAGCGCCTTTGCCATCTGCTGGTTTTTCTGCAGCGGCTGCCGGTTTGTCGGCTACGGCTTTATCAGCATTTGCTTTATCGGCTGCGGCTTTTTCTGCTGCCGCTTTATCAGCTGCAGCTTTGTCAACGGCCGGCTGCAAAGCAGTACCCTGAAGGGATGCGTTTAAAATGCCGCTAAACTGCTCCCATGAGCAAAAACCGTTCGCATCTGTCTGGCAGCCGTTTAGCTGTAAGGTTACCCGCTTCGGAGGATTTTTCAGGCTGAGCGCTTCCGCGTCGCGCAGCTGCTCAGCCGTCTGGTAAACATATTCAATTTTCACCAGATCTTTATCGGCTTTCGGATCGTGCCAGCGTTCAAAAACCACCTGACCGCCGATAGGCGTCTTTTCATACTGGCCCGGCAAGGTATAAGGTTTCACATCAAGCGCCGCCAGCAGCGAGGCGATATTGGAATCATGGCCGACCATCAGCGTCACTTTCGGCGCGGTGGCTTTATCCTGATCCACCAGCTGGCTACGAATATAATCAATCAGCGGAGCAGCAACCTCGTGGGCGATTTCCGGCGCGGTAAACAGCGCGTCCTGATAGCCGTTTTTAACCGCCGCTAATTCCTGCCATTGCTCTGGCGTTTTAATCTGTCCCCAGGCGACCTGCTCCAGCGGGAATCCCTGATAATATTGCAGCGTAAACGCATCAACCAGCGAGTTACCTGTTTTCAGCGGTCCGGCAACGTTAGGCTCTTTGCCATTTTCCGCACTGAATTTGTTCTGGTTATCACTGCTCAGCGCGCACTGCTTTTTGCCATCACAGGCCGATGAGTTTTTATAATCGATGATTTTTTCCAGCCGCTGGAAAGCGGGCTTCAGGCTCAGCTTTTCCCCCTGCGCATTCAGCGCGGCCAACGCTTTTTTGTTGAATTCTTCACTGCCGTTGGTAATCACCGGACTGAAGACAGGATCCATGGTGCCCATTTCATCCTGATGCGTAACGCTGACGTCACAGCCAGGGAAAGCGCCTGCGACAAAGTATTGTGCGGTCGCTACGGTACGCTGGAGGCTGTTTGCGTAGGCAAAAACGTCATGCGGCGCCGGGCAGGCCGCTTTATCAATCAGCCCCTGCTGCGCCAGCCATTCGCGCGTATAGCGCCCCATATAGACTTCCAGTACGCCGCCTTTAGTCGTCAGTTCACCGCCAGCCACCTCCCATTGCGGCCAGCTTTTTTTGGTGACCTGCGTTAACAGACTGCCATTATCAGCCAGCGGAGCCCGCAGATTGTGCCGGCTAAGCATCAGTACCTGCTGGAGTTGCAGATCGCCATCAGCGGCCCGGGCAGAAAATCCTAAAGGTAACGCCGCAATAACCGACAATGCGCAAAGACTAAGTTTTTTGATCATTGTTACTGTTCCATTCGATCTGATGATGACTGGCTGACGCCTGACCGTAGCACATCAGGGCCAATACTGGAGTTACCCTGCCGCCCTGCGCTTCAGCCTGCGGCAGCGGATGCGGTTTCATATCGTATCAGGACTATAACAGACGTGCGACATCGCGGTTTATTCTCATTAGCCGGCTGAAAAGCAAAAGGATGTTTTCCGGCACGACGGCTTCGATAATAAAAGCGCGGCAGGAGCCAAACCAGAAGAAATAACGGCAGACAGCGATATAAAGCGCGCATAAAAAAAGCCAGCACGCTGTGCTGGCCCTTAAAATTTGGCGGAGGAGGAGAGATTCGAACTCTCGGATGGTTTCCCATCGGCGGTTTTCAAGACCGCTGCCTTAAGCCACTCGGCCACCCCTCCGCAAGACAATCCGCAACCTGAATTGCTGACGCGTCATATTGTGCGACGAAGTCTAATGGCTTGATTCTGCTTGCGCAAGCCCCTTTAATGCAAAAAATGACTGAATGATTATTTTCGCAGCGTAACGGCGAAAACAGCGGCAAATCGCCCTTTTACCCAAACGAAAACGGGCCAGCATTGCTGCTGGCCCGTTACAAATTTAGTGGCGGAGGAGGAGAGATTCGAACTCTCGGATGGTTTCCCATCGGCGGTTTTCAAGACCGCTGCCTTAAGCCGCTCGGCCACCCCTCCGCAATGAGGCGAACTATAAACACCCCTTACGGCAATGTAAATAGTTAATGCTTCTGTTCGCCTGAAAAACCGCCAACAATGCGTCATTTGCTGGCAGAATCGCCACTCAGCTCGCAAAAACAACCGTTTCCACGCGTAAAGAAGGGTAAAACGCCTTTTCCCTTGCTGCGGCGCTTCGTATGCTCTGCGCTAAGATTGTGTCCCCTGTAGAGGTGCATTATGGATCGCATTATTTCCCGTTCTGGTACCGGTACTTCGTTACTGAGTACTCATAAGGTTTTACGTAACACCTATTTTCTGCTGGGCCTGACGCTGGCGTTTTCCGCTGCCACCGCCACCACCAGCACTTTATTAAATCTGCCTGCGCCAGGCCTGATTCTGATGCTGGTGGGGTTTTATGGCCTGATGTTTTTAACTTATCGTCTGGCAAATAGCCCGGCAGGTATTCTGGCGGCGTTCGCTTTTACCGGTTTCCTCGGTTATAGCCTGGGGCCGATTCTGAACGCCTTCCTGTCGGTTGGCATGGGTGATGCCATCGCGCTGGCGCTGGGCGGTACGGCGCTGGTGTTCTTCTGCTGTTCGGCCTATGTGCTGACGACGCGCAAAGATATGTCGTTCCTGGGCGGGATGATGATGGCGGGCTTTGTGGTGTTGCTGGTTGCCGTCGTCGCTAACCTGTTCCTGCAGCTGCCGGCGCTGCAGTTAGCTATCAGCGCGCTGTTTATTCTGTTTTCTACCGGCGCCATTCTGTGGGAAACCAGCAATATTATTCACGGCGGCGAAACGAACTATATTCGCGCGACCATTAGCCTCTATGTCTCGCTGTACAATATCTTTATCAGCCTGTTGAGCATTCTGGGCTTTTCACGTAATAACTAATTCAACCGGCACGACCGTTGATAATGAAGGCTCCGCCAGTGCGGGGCCTTATTTTTTGCCGTCGTTAAGTTTGCTACTATAAGCGCCGTTTAGATAAGTGAGGCCACACCGTGCTGTTTGAAGGTAAAGAAATCGCGCGCGACGCTCAGGGCTATTTGCTGAACTCTGCCGACTGGAGCGAGGCGCTGGCGCTGCATATCGCAGCGGAAGAATCCATTGTAATGAGCGAAGCCCATTGGGAAGTCGTACATTTTGTCCGTGACTTTTATCTGGAATTTAATACGTCGCCAGCGGTAAGAATGCTGGTGAAGGCGATGGCGCAGAAACTGGGTGAAGAGAAAGGTAACAGCCGCTATCTGTTTCGCCTGTTCCCCGATGGCCCGGCCAAGCAGGCAACAAAAATAGCCGGCTTGCCTAAACCGGTGAAATGTCTGTAACCGCAGCGGCGCTTTACTGCCTTAGCCGGTTGTGAAGCGTGCCGGAATATCCGCAGAATGATGCGGCTCGGTCAGTACCCGATCGACATGCGCGCTACGCGGCCCGCCCGCCTTTAACCACGCCAGCAGCTGATCCAACTGCTCGCTGGCACCGCAGGCCAGTACTTCAACGCTGCCATCATCCAGATTACGCGCATAACCGGTCAGCCCAAGCTGCTGCGCCTGCATTTGCGTACTGTAACGAAACCCCACGCCCTGTACCCGACCATGAACCCAGGCTTTTATACAGCGTTGCGTCATAGCGCCCTCCCCTAATCCAGGCTGATTGCATTTTGCCGGTAACCACCGGACAATGTCGGCTCATTTTCCGTTGGTAAGCATAGCAAAATATGACTGTTCGATTGATTCTCGCTAAGGGACGTGAAAAATCCCTGCTCCGTCGTCACCCCTGGATCTTTTCCGGCGCCGTCGCGCGTATGGAAGGTAAGGCCCGGCGTGGTGAAACTATTGACGTTTGTGACAGCCAGGGTAAATGGCTGGCCCGCGCCGCATATTCTCCCGACTCGCAAATTCGCGCGCGCGTCTGGAGCTGGCAGCCGGACGAATCGGTCGATATCGCCTTTTTTGTACGTCGCCTGCAGGCGGCTCAGCAGTTGCGCGACTGGCTGGCCGTTCGTGACGGACTGGACAGCTACCGTTTAATCGCCGGTGAATCCGATGGCATGCCTGGTGTAACCATCGATCGCTTTGGCGCATTTCTGGTTATTCAGCTGCTTTCCGCCGGCGCGGAATATCAGCGTCCGGCGATTATTTCAGCGTTGCAGCAGTGCTATCCCGACAGTGCTATCTATGATCGTTCTGATGTCCCGGTGCGGAAAAAAGAGGGGCTTGAGCTGACGCAGGGGCCGGTGAGCGGTGAGCTGCCGCCCGATTTATTGCCGATTAGCGAACATGGCATGAAGCTGCTGGTCGATATTCGTACCGGCCACAAAACCGGCTACTATCTGGATCAGCGCGACAGCCGCTTTGCGACCCGTCGCTATGCTCAGGATAAGCGCGTCCTTAACTGCTTCTCCTATACCGGCGGCTTTGCCGTTTCCGCCCTGCTCGGCGGCTGTCGTGAAGTGATCAGCGTCGATACCTCGCAGGCAGCGCTCGATGTCGCGCGGCAAAACGTTGAGCTGAACGGACTGGATGTCAGTAAAGCGCAGTTTGTGCGCGATGACGTTTTTAAGCTACTGCGCAACTATCGCGACAGCGGTGAAAGGTTTGATGTTATCGTGATGGACCCGCCTAAATTCGTCGAGAATAAAAACCAGCTGGCAGGCGCCTGCCGGGGCTATAAAGACATCAATATGCTGGCGATGCAGCTGCTTAATCCCGGCGGGATGCTGCTGACCTTCTCCTGTTCAGGCCTGATGGCAACTGATTTATTTCAGAAAATCATTGCCGACGCCGCCGTAGATGCTCAGCGTGATGTACAATTTATAGAGCAATTCCGACAGGCTGCCGATCATCCGGTTATCGCCAGCTATCCTGAAGGCCTGTATCTGAAGGGGTTTGCCTGCCGCGTGCTGTAACTTGAAAACGATGCCTTTGCCACCATATTGGTGTTCAGAGACAATGTTTGTCAGGAGGAATTGATGATTGCCAGTAAATTTGGAATTGGTCAGCAGGTACGTCATAAAATGCTGGGTTTTCTGGGCGTGGTGGTTGATGTCGATCCTGAGTATTCGTTAGACGATCCTGATATTGAAGATGTTGGCGCGAATGAAACGTTACGAACCGCGCCCTGGTATCATGTCGTTACCGAAGACGATGACGGTGAGCCGATTCATACTTATCTTGCCGAAGCCCAGCTGTCAGGCGAGGCGCAGACGTTTCATCCCGAACAGCCTTCTTTAGATGAGCTGGCCGAGTCGATTCGTCAGCAGCTGTTGACTCCGCGCTTACGTCATTAATAGCATGCCTGGCACGCCAGGCATCACACTTTCCCTTTCATCGACAAGCCTGATACCGCATTACCGGTCAGGCCGGTTCATTTTTGAGTAGTCCCAGCCGGGGAATTTCAATTTTTGGACAGCGATCCATTACCACGTTTAAGCCCGCTTCGCCCGCCAGTACCGCCGCCTGCTCGTTGATCACACCCTGCTGAAGCCACAGGGTTTTCGCGCCAATGGCGATCGCTTCCTGCGCCACGCCCCACGCCGCTTCTGAATTGCGAAAAACATCAACCATATCGACCGGCTCTGGAATTTCTGCCAGCGAGGCGTAGACTTTTTGTCCCAGTAAAGTCTGACCTGCCAGCTTTGGGCTGACGGGAATAACGTGATATCCCTGTTGCAGCAGCCAGGCCATAACACCGTAGCTGGCGCGCGTGGGTTTATCGCTGGCGCCGACTAAGGCAATGGTGCGGGTCGATCTCAGTACATCGGCAATCATCTGGTCGTTCATAGTTACTCCTGATGGCGTTAATCCACCCATTTTAGGTGATTTGTGGTTTCGGAATGAACAGGCAAGCATCATTGGCGCATTTAGCGATTCAGGGCACAAAATTATATGTTAAAATGTTAACACGCTGCCATAATGTAAGAATTTGATACATTCACTGCCGGGATTCCCGTGCGCCTTCTGGAGAAATAATGAAGCTGCGTTTGATCTGCTCAGGCATGCTTGCACTGCTGTTTGCAACATCCTGCTATGCGACTACGCTCAGGCTCGATCCTAATATCGATCTGCTGGTACTGGACGGACGCAAAATTTCAGGCTCGCTATTAAAAGGCGCCGATGGACTGGAGTTAGATAATGGCGAACACCAGCTCTTGTTTCGCGTTGAAAAAACGCTCACTTCTTCTCATAACAAAGCTAAACGCAGCTATATCTCCGCACCGTTGATCGTGTCATTTATCGCTACCGCCAAATCCATTTCCATCCGTTTGCCAGATCTGGAAAGCCAGCACGCTCGCCGCCAGTTTGATAAAACCTACGAATTCACGATGGCAGATGAAAAAGGCCAGCCGGTTAAAATCCGTCGCGATCGGCTGCCGTTGCTGAGTGGACAGCAAACCGATCTGGAAAAGGCGCTGATGGTTTATAACCGCAACGGTCAGCCCGCCTCCGTGCCGCGTTTTGCGCAGCAGCCCCCTTTAAGCGTACGTCAGGAAAAATATCCGGTTGATGTGATCGGCAACAATATGTCAGCGGAACGTCTGTTACAGCTCTGGTTTCACCAGGTTGACAGCGCCACGCGCCAGCGCCTGCTGAGTTTGTTGAAAGCGCTACGGCCAGGTTGATGTTTACCGCCCGGCAGCGGTAAACTCGCGATCTGTTTTCCCTGTTTCTCACTATTTTCTTAACAGGATATATTAATGCAGCAGACCAGCCGTACCCTTGCCGAAGCAAAAACCATTGCCCTGGTGGCGCACGATCACTGCAAAACCGCGCTTCTCGAATGGGTTAGCCAACACAAAGCGCTGTTGAATGCGCACAGGTTGTACGCTACCGGTACGACCGGTAATTTAATTCAGCGCGCAACTGGCCTTGAGATTAACGCCATGTTGAGCGGCCCAATGGGCGGCGATCAACAGGTCGGCGCGCTGATCGCGGAAGGAAAAATCGATCTGCTGATTTTTTTCTGGGATCCGTTAAACGCCGTACCGCACGACCCGGATGTTAAGGCGCTGCTGCGACTGGCGACCGTCTGGAATATTCCGACCGCGACGAACCGCTCAACTGCCGATTTTATTATTCAGTCTCCGCTGTTTAACCAGCCGGTTACCATTCAAATTCCCGATTATCAAAATTATCTGCAAACGCGCCTGAAGTAAGCGCGTCCGCCAAATAACGCTAAGGCTTACGCAGCAGCGGAACGCCAAGGCGTTTAAAATCCTCAACGAATACTGACGGCTGCTGCCGGTTATAGAGCAGCCAGACCTGCTGCTTCGCTCGTGTGATAGCCACATAAGCCAGCCGTCGCTCTTCCGCATCGGGGAAATCTTCCGGCTGCGGCAGTAAGCCTTCTTCTATTACCGTCTCGCGCGCTGCCGCCGGAAAGCCGTCGTGGCCCTGCTGAAGCCCCAGCACAATCACATAATCCGCCTGTTGTCCTTTGCTGGCGTGGATAGTCATAAAATCGAGCCTGAGCTTCGGCCAGCGCGTTTTCGCTTTTGCCAGCAGCGTCGGCTGAAGATGGTGATAGCGCGCTAACAGCAATACCCGCTCTTCCGGCCGGGCGTAGCCGCTGATTTTATTCAGCAGATCTTCCAGCCGTTCGTCAGGCAGTAGCGAAATCGCCTTTTTATCGCCTTTTGTCAGGCTGTTAAGCGGCTTGGCAAGCTGATGCGGGTTTTCCTGAATGAAGCGATTCGCCACTTCGCCAATACGCTCGTTGAAACGATACGTGGTATCCAGTACGCAGCTGTCGCCGCAGCCAAAATAGTGATGGAAAGCGGTGGTCAGCGACATTTCCGCACCGCTAAAACGATAGATCGCCTGCCAGTCATCACCGACGGCGAACAGACTGGTTTGCCGGTTCTGTTTACGTAAGGCGGTCAGCAATGCGGCCCGCTGCGGCGAGATATCCTGAAACTCGTCCACCAAAATATGTTTCCAGGGGCTGATAAAGCGCCCTTTCTCCAGCAGGTTTACTGCCTGATGTATCAGGCCGGAAAAGTCGATAGCGCCCTCCTCTTTCAGCGCGCGTTTCCAGGCTTTAAGCAGCGGCGCCATCAGCTTCACACGTTTAGTAAAACGATCGCGGATCGCCTCCGGCGCGTCGGCGATCATGGCCGCCTGCGCGCCGCCATGCATCCGCATCAGACCCAGCCAGCGCTCAAGACGGCCAGCCAGCCGCTGCGCCAGCGCTTCATCCTGCCAGAAATCACCTTCCGGCACGTCCCATGCTAATTCTTCTGTCAGCCATTGCCGCCAGCCGCTGGCATGGGCTTTCTTTTCGGCGCACTGCTGCTGCCAGGTCTCAGTTAACAGCTGCCGACGCGCCGCGTTATCGGTCTCCAGGCGAGAAATAAGCGGACTTTTATTGCTGCCCTGACGGATGATATGCAGCGCCAGCGCATGAAAAGTACGGGCTTCAATTTCATCGTTTTTCAGCCGCGCCTGGATACGCTCGTTCATCTCCTCTGCTGCCTGACGACCAAACGCAAGCAGCAAAATTTGCTGTGGCTGCGCCTGGCGTTGCCGCAGCAGCCAGCCCGCGCGCGCCACCAGCACCGAGGTTTTACCGCTGCCGGCGCCTGCCAGTACCAGAAGCGAATCTTCACCATTGACGACTGCTCGCGCCTGCGCCGGATTAAGCGGCGAGGTTTCCACCGTCGCGAAAAAATCCGCATGCTGTTGCAGCATACGCGCCGTCCACGCATCGTTACGTCTTTTAAGCTGCTCCTCGCCATTCTCCAGCCACGGCAAACATTGCTGATAAAGCGCACGACAATGATCAAATTCGGTCAGTCGTAATGTCGGTAGCGGTAGTGCAGAAAAGGTATCCTTAATATGCTGCTGCAACTCCGCCAGCTCACTCTGTTTTAGCCAGCGATCCTGTTCATCTTTTTGCCGCAGGGTGGCGACCAGGGTTTCCAGCACCTGAGCGCTGATGTCGCTCATCTCCTCGCTCCAGCTTTGCCACGCCTGTGCGAGATAATGGTAAAACCGCTGCGTTTCCTGCCACTCCGTGCCGTGCAGACGCACCACTTTCTCATCCGGCAGGGTAAATTCCAGTTCTCCCCAGATCAGTCCGCGTTTGCATTTAATCTCCAGCAGCTGATTAAACGGGATCAGATACTCATGTTTTTCACCACTAACCTCTACGCCGGCGCTTAACAGACGCACCCGATTATAGGGATGCTGTGCCAGATGTTTACCGAGCGACGTTGCTTTTAGTTCCATGCGCTATAACCAAAGATGTAGGCGTGCCATTTGCCGTCTAGTCTACTGGGCCGTAGTTTACCGCTCCAGGGGTAAAACAGGTTACAATCAAACGCGGCGATATTTGATAAAAACTGTTTCTGAAGGAAGCCTGTAATGCGTACCGTTTTGAATATTCTTAATTTTGTGCTGGGTGGCTTCTTTACCACGCTAAGCTGGCTGTGCGCTACGTTGATCAGCATTGTTTTCATTTTTACCTTGCCTCTGACGCGATCCTGCTGGGAGATCACCAGGCTTTCCCTTCTGCCCTACGGCAACGAGGCGATACATGTGAATGAACTGCGTCCCGACCAAAGTAACGCGCTAATGAATACCGGCGGCACGCTGCTGAATATTTTGTGGTTTATCTTTTTCGGCTGGTGGCTCTGTATTTCCCATATCACGGTTGGCATTGCGCAGTGCATTAGCATTATCGGTATTCCGGTTGGAATAGCGAACTTTAAGCTGGCGGCGATTGCGCTGTGGCCGGTAGGCCGTCGGGTTGTCTCTATCGAAGAAGCGCGAGCGGCACGCGAAGCCAATGCGCGCCGTCGTTTTCAGTAAGGTGACCGGGCCATGATAGCGCTGAACGCGCGCTTGCGTCGTTACACAGCTAACAGCACCGGGCTTTATCTGACCCGTATTTTTCTGGCGCTGGCTGGCGCCGCCGCTTTCCCCTGGTGGATCCAGCAGATTATCTGGACATTGCCGCTGACGCTCGGCGTCGTGGCGGCCGCGCTGGCCGATCTGGATGACCGTTTTACCGGGCGACTGCGCAATTTGCTGATTACGCTGCTCTGCTTTTGTATCGCTTCCGTCTCGGTAGAACTGCTTTTTCCCTGGCCCTGGCTGTTTATTATCGGTCTGGCCGTTTCCGCCTGGGGTTTTATCCTGCTGGGCGCGCTGGGCCAACGCTATGCCACTATCGCCTTCGGCGCCCTGCTGATCGCTATTTACACTATGCTCGGCGCAGGGCTTTTTTCTGAATGGTATCTTCAGCCGATCCTGCTGCTGTCAGGCGCGGTCTGGTATAACCTGCTAACGTTGACTGGACACCTGCTGTTCCCGATTCGACCGTTGCAGGAAAATATGGCGCGCAGCTATAGCCTGTTAGCACACTATCTGGAGGCCAAAGCTGCGCTGTTTGATCCTGACGTTGAAGAAAATGACGATCGCGGCCTGATTGAGGTCGCCATGGCAAACAGTAAACTGGTTGCGATGCTTAATGAGGCAAAAACCTCGATACAAAGCCGCCTGCGTGGCGATCGCGGCCAGCGCGGAACGCGGCGTACGTTGCACTATTATTTTGTTGCGCAGGATATCCACGAACGCGCCAGCTCCTCGCACATTCAATATCACGCGCTGCGTCAGGAATGGCGTTACAGCGAAATTATGTTTCGTTTTCAGCGCTTGTTAACCATGCAGGCCCGTGCCTGCCGTCAGCTCTCTGAAGTGATCTTACTGCGGCAAAGCTATCAGCACGATACGCGTTTTGAACGGGCATTTAACCACCTGCAGGCAGCGCTGGATCGCTTACCTGCCTCACCTGAGGATAAAGCGCGGCAAAAAGCGCTGCGTTATCTGCTGAACAATCTTAAGGCGATCGATGCGCAGCTGGCGACTATTGAATCAGAGCAGGCGCTTGAGCAGGCCCATCGTGGCGGCAGCGATACCCATCTTTCCAGTGAGGGACTAACAGGCTGGAGCGATATTCGCCTGCGGATCAGTCGCCATTTAACGCCGGAATCCCCGCTTTTTCGTCATGCGGTGCGGATGTCACTGGTGTTGTGCATCGGCTATGCCTTCATTCAGCTCACCGGTCTGGAACGCGGCTACTGGATTTTATTAACCAGTCTGTTTGTCTGCCAGCCGGGCTATAACGCGACGCGCCGACGCCTGGCGCTGCGTATTATCGGCACGCTGACCGGTATTGCTATCGGTTTGCCGGTTCTGTGGCTGGTGCCCTCGGTAGATGGCCAGCTGCTGCTGATTGTCCTGTCCGGCGTGCTGTTTTTTGCTTTTCGTCAGGTACAGTACGCGCACGCGACCATGTTTATTACGCTGTTGGTACTGCTTTGCTTTAACCTGCTTGGCGAAGGTTTTGACGTGGCGGTGCCGCGTGTTGTCGATACGCTGTTGGGCTGCGGTATTGCCTGGCTGGCGGTAAGTTTTATCTGGCCAGACTGGCGTTTTCGTCGTCTGCCCGCCGTTGCGGAAAAAACCTTAACGGCCAACTGCCGCTATCTGGACGCGATCCTTGAACAATATCATCAGGGGAAAGATAACCGCCTGACATATCGGATCGCACGGCGCGATGCGCATAATGGCGATGCGGAACTGGCTTCGGTGGTTTCTAATCTTTCAACCGAGATGCGCCCGGATCCGCAGCTGCGCGAGGCGGCCTTCCGTTTGCTTTGCCTGAATCACTCTTTTTTGAGCTATATCTCAGCGCTGGGCGCGCATCGCGTGAAAATAACGCAGCCTGAACTGCTGGCGCTGTTGGATGATGCCGTCTGCTATGTTGATGATGTTTTACAGGTGAATGTGGTTAGCGAACAGCAAGCGCAGCAGATGATGAGTGAACTTGCTGCGCGTATTGCACAATTTGACAGCGAGGCGGACTCTCAGGCTCAACTGGTGCTACAGCAAATTGGCTTGCTGATTGCCTTGCTACCCGAAATCGCCCGCCTGAAAAAACAACTTGCGTGACCACCTGCCCGTTAATCCTGACGGGCTTTCTCCCAGTTTATGGTGGAGTTAAACCAGGCACGCAGCTCTTCTTTAACCTCTGCGGGCAGCGCCGCCTGGTGATGCCCGGTAATGGCGCCCTGCAGAGCCAGCAAACAACTTAATCCCAGATGTTTGTTTAGCGCTCTTAAACGTAGCCAACAGTTTTTTGCTCCCGCCTTGCGCAAAGCGCCTACGCTATCAATGCCAATTTCACGCAGCAGCATTTCCATGCGGATGCCCAGATTAGGAAGATCTTTTAACCGTATATTATTTTGGCGGGCATTTTTTTGCCGACGCGCAAGCGTAAGCGCAGATTTGGAAAACTTCATTAATAGTCGTTTATCGTTCCACAGCGCTTCATTGATACGGTAATAATGCAGCGTCACCGGCATGCCGCGCTTATCAATAACCAGCGGCGACAGGCGTTGTTTCCGCATATAGCTGGTTAATGTCTCACTGGTTCGCAGATAAAGTTCGCCATCGGTAATAAGAGCGAAAACAACCTTTTCCACAGCCAGGCTATAGCCGCCAAACTGTGAGCGAACCGTGATATTCCCTAACGCTGACAGCTGCTGTTTTGACTGAACAATCCTTTGATATGAATCCATATGCTGCTCCTTCGCCTTAATAAACTCGAACTAACCTACTGTTTTCCATTGGCTAAAACATAGGCAATTCTTATTAATGGTTCAATTACAAAATGAGCTTGCAGTCATTTGCATATAAAAAGTGCGAGACGTTTTCAAAAAATGAGGTTGATCTTAATCCCTCAGCGCATTACTGTATATCCATACAGTAACTACATGAGCTGATAATCATGCGTACTCATTTACTGAAGTCCTCTTTTGCGCGTTCCGCTTTACCAGGCCACTCTCGCGTTGCCGTACCGCCAGTATTGAATACCGGCTGGGTTAGCGAGTTGAGCTATAGTGAAGCTGAACCAGGCCTGACTCAGCTACTGCTGCTACCGTTGTTACAGCAGCTTGGTACTCAGTCACGCTGGCAGCTTTGGCTCACGCCGCCACAAAAGATCAGCCGACACTGGCTGAAGGCTTCAGGTCTGCCGTTGAATAAAATGATGCAGCTTCCCGCTCATCAGGAAATTAATACGGTTGAGGCAATGGTGAAAGCGTTACAGACCGGTAACTACAGTGTGGTGTTAGGCTGGTTTTCAGAAGATATTAGTGAAAACGATCGTCGTCAGCTCGAAGAAGCGGCTTCCACAGGTCAGGCGCTTGGACTGATTATGCGTCCTCAATCTGTCGCTGTTTGTTCAGGCGGACAAAAAAATCGGCTGAAAATTCACTCAACTTTGTATCATTAAGTAAATATAAGATAAATCTCAGTTAAAAAAGCTCACTTTGTTCTGATAACCCGCTGATTCTACTCTCACGCGGCGGAGCATGGAGTTCCGCCGCGCCTGTAGACACTTTTTTTGCCATAAAAATCCGTGCTGGAAGCTAAATTTGGTGTACGAAAAGCCCTTTTTTTGCGGACCGGCCTCACATCTTACTTGTAAGTTTCTCGCCACGTTGTAGACTTTATCTCGCCAGGGTGCTCAATAACCTCCGTTTTCCGGTAGAGTAATAATCGAGCAAAAGGACCCGGCGAAGGATTACAACCAAGAGCTTACTTTAAGCTCCTTGCCTATTTGGATGATAACGAGGCGCAAAAATGAAAAAGACAGCTATCGCAATTGCAGTGGCACTGGCTGGCTTCGCTACCGTAGCGCAGGCCGCACCGAAAGATAACACCTGGTATACCGGTGCTAAACTGGGCTGGTCTCAGTATCACGATACTGGTTACTACGGTCATGGCTATACCAACAACGATGGCCCGACCCACGAAAGCCAGCTGGGCGCTGGTGCATTCGTTGGTTATCAGGCTAACCCGTATCTGGGCTTCGAGCTGGGCTATGACTGGCTTGGCCGTATGCCGAACAAAGGCAACGAAGTAAACGGTGCTTTCAAAGCGCAGGGCGTCCAGCTGGCAGCTAAACTGAGCTACCCGGTAATGGATGATCTGGACGTTTATACCCGCCTGGGTGGTATGGTATGGCGTGCTGATTCTACTCAGCAGAACGTCGCTACTGGCACTCGCATCAGCGACCACGACACCGGCGTTTCTCCGCTGGCTGCCGTAGGTGTTGAGTATGCGCTGACCAAAAACTGGGCAACGCGTCTGGACTACCAGTGGGTTAACAACATTGGTGATGCAGGTACCGTTGGTACCCGTCCTGACAACGCCATGCTGAGCCTGGGCGTAGCTTACCGTTTCGGTCAGGATGATGCTGCAGCGCCAGTCGTAGCACCGGCTCCGGCTCCGGCTCCGGTTGTTGAAACCAAGCACTTCACTCTGAAATCAGACGTGCTGTTCAACTTCAACAAAGCAACCCTGAAAGGCGAAGGCCAGCAGGCGCTGGATCAGCTGTACTCTCAGCTGAGCTCAATGGATCCGAAAGACGGCTCTGTTGTTGTTCTGGGCTACACCGACCGTATCGGTTCAGAGCAGTACAACCAGAAACTGTCTGAAAAACGCGCTCAGTCCGTGGTTGACTACCTGGTATCTAAAGGTATCCCGGCTGACAAGATCTCTGCACGTGGCATGGGTGAATCTAACCCGGTTACCGGCAATACCTGTGACAGCGTGAAAGGCCGTAACGCCCTGATCGACTGCCTGGGCCCGGACCGTCGCGTAGAAATCGAAGTTAAAGGTCTGAAAGACGTTGTTACTCAGCCGCAGGCTTAAGTAATACGTTAAAAAAACCCCGCTCCGGCGGGGTTTTTTATTGGGTAATCTAAAAATATATCAGCCCTAATCAGGGTTAACTGACATCATCCTTCCCCAGAATCGCCTGCAGATCCTGTCGTAACGTTGACATCTGGCTGGCATATTTCTCTTTACGTTCAGCATCTTCAATAAGCTGTACAATGGTATCCGACAGCGTGCTGTTACGCCGCTGCGCCAGCCCTGCCAGCCTTTGCCACACCAGATATTCTAAATCGATAGATTTTTTACGCGTATGCTGATGCTCAGCATTAAAGTGACGTTTGCGCCGTGCGCGAATCGTCTGCTTCATACGATTTTCCAGCGCAGGATTAATATGTTGCTCAATCCACTTCAGCACATCTATCGGATGATTTTCCATGGCCAGTAACGCCTTTACGGCTTCCTGGGCGGCGCTGATTTCAACGTATCGGGTAATGGGTTCGCCTTCCCGGTGTTTCTTCACCAGATATTTCCATTTCCATCCGCTTTCAAGATTTTCCAGCTGCTGATATTTCATCGGAATCTCATCATGAGCAGGTAACAAACTAAGAATAACAGTTTTTTTACGACTTGCGGCAGAGAAAGGCGCAGCGGGAATACGCCAATGCTACGCTGAATCGGTAAGATCTCTGCCGTGCGTAACAGGCTGAAAAGCTGTATAATCGCGCTTTTCATTAATTCAGACAAATGCGATTACTTTGACCAGCAACCGACTTGCATGGCAGGCGCTACAGCCTGATGCCGAAAGCTTCCAGTCTCTTTTTTCCCGCGTGTTTAGCGATAATGTCAGCGATATGTTACCTGACATTCAGCCTCGCCTGTTTGATGCAGCGAATTTACTGCAAAACAGCAACGCACCTTTCCCGCTAATGCTAATCCGTTGCGCGGAAAGCAGTGAGAATCTCTCCTTGCTGGCGCAAACATTACAGCATAACAGCGATCGGAAGGAAGACCTTTACGGCGGTAACTATCTGATTAATGACGAGCAGATAACCTGGCAACCAGCCACATCGGCAGACGATGCCTTTGCCAGCCGCGGCGGCGTACAGTTTGCCGACTGGATCGAGCCTGAGCAACTGTTTGGCTGTCTGCGTATTTTTTCTCAGCGAATCAGCTTGCAGCCGGGTTTAATTCACCGTGCTAATGGCGGCATCCTGTTGCTCTCACTGCGCACGCTGCTGGCTCAGCCGCTGATGTGGCTGCGGCTGAAGCAAACCATAGTGC
>Ga0209463_1001197_pt1 | contig 16423 bp, 18 predicted proteins | sample AgamicMgSfrz_FD_187169 | JGI IMG/M metagenome (GOLD analysis project Ga0209463, IMG submission 187169) | Agave microbial communities from Guanajuato, Mexico - Mg.Sf.rz (SPAdes) (version 2) | ecosystem: Host-associated > Plants > Phyllosphere > Phylloplane/Leaf | place: Guanajuato, Mexico... | reverse complement strand
ATTCACTTCTGTTAATAAAGCTGTTTCAATGGCCGTAATTACACCAGAAGGGAGAGTAACTTGACTTTCATCCCAAGGAACTCTTTTAAAGTCCATTCCCTTATCCCATGGTAAAAACTCATGATAAGCCCAGTCTATCTTCTGCGCTCTTATTTTATGTTGTTCATACAGTTCTTTTAAACGTGGTTCTAATCGAAAATCTAAATCATTTGTTAACATTTAAGTGCCCCCTTTTTCTTACCATGGATATTCATCCTATTTTTATCCTTAAAAATTTTCTACAAATAAATATTACTTTCCTTTTTTAAAGTCAAACAAAACAAATTTGTAACAAAATTTTTTAAGAGCACTATATTTTTATAGGATTTTTTTATTAAAAGGAGGACCGTTACATCTATTTTCTTTTTTATAAAATAGATACTGAAACATACAATATGTTAGTTAGCCTAAATAATAGCTTTGACAAGTGCCAACCCAATTCCATTCGAGCCAAGCTTTTTAGAACTACTTGATTTATAGAATCGTTCAAAAATATGAGGTAATTCTTCAGCTAAAATTCCCTCTCCAAAATCTTGGATCACTGGTTCGATATAGATTGGAGAATTTTTGACCTGAATCATTATGTTACCACCTGGTTTAGAATGTTCTATTGCATTCTTCAACAGGTTTAACAAAGCTTCCTCCATCTATATTTTTTCGTGAATAACGATTATTTCTCTCGGTGCATTCCAATTAATATATTTTTATCACTTATCATGCTTTCCAAGCGATTTAGAACTTCCTTAGTCATATCTACTAAATTCCCTAGCTCTTGATCAAAGGATTTCCACTTATTTATCCCGAATATATAAATAACCATTCTCACAAGGAGCGAATTTATATGAATCTATTCGAACATGAAACATAAAACTGCTTCATTTTAATAAGAGGTCCTCCCTTTTTCTTTTCTCATCATATTATCCATTAAAAAATAGGAGGACAAATTTATGAAACGTGATCCATTATTTTTAACTTTATTAGAAAGTGCAAATACAAACTTTAGTGGCTGGGATTTTTCTTTCATTTCAGAAACGGGTCGAATGAAGAGCGAGCCATTATCGTGGTCGTACGGCAGTACTGCTTTTCAGCTTATGCAACGTGCAGAATCAATGCTCGATATGGGTACTGGTGGCGGAGAGTTTTTATCTATGTTACAACCGTTCCCGTCAACTACATTCGCTACTGAGGGCTACGCTCCAAACGTGCCAATTGCTCAGAAGAAATTAGAACCTTTAGGGGTTACAGTTGTGGCAGTAAGTGATGATACTGCTTTACCATTTCAAAATGAACAGTTTGATTTCATTCTGAATCAACATGAATCCTATTCTGCTTCTGAGGTAAATAGAATACTTTCTCCTAATGGAACATTTCTTACACAACAAGTTGGCGGTCTTGATTGCGTTGAACTTAATGAACAATTGGGTACGCCTCTAAATAGTGAGTTTGCAAATTGGTCTCTCGAAACTGCATGCAGTGAGTTAAACCAAAATGGATTTACTATTTTAGAAGCAAAAGAAGAATTCCCTTTCCAACGTTTTTATGATATTGGCGCTATCATCTATTATTTAAAAGCAATTCCGTGGCAAATTCCTGATTTTACTGTCGAAAAGTACTTTGAGGAGTTATATCGTATACATGAGATTATTTTGCAAAAAGGATATTTAGATGTGAATCAACATCGATTTATAATTAAGGCGATTCGTAGCTAACAAAAAGAGGTGGCAAAGCCACCTCCTTTTTGTTCCGTTTACGTATATTCTCTACTCTTTCACCATAAGAAAAGTTATATCATATATATTACAATTCTGACCAATGAATTGTATTTCTGAAACATATAATCACCTCGCATATATAATGAGAGCAAAAACGTGATTTTTCACTATCCTCTTCTATTGAGAAATGAGTTGTTTTTCATATCGCTTATTCGCATCATCTTCTGTCAAACATGCAGTTGTGTAATGAATAATATTCCGGTTATCATACGTGAATATATGTTTTAACTTATTTTCTTCTGTTAATACTGTCGGTAAGTATTTTGGTAAATTGCTAACAACACCTCTATTATCACCATCTAATATCCAATCAATTTCTTTCCATTCTAATAATCCTTCAGCCGTACGAAATGGTGTATTCATTTGCATTCCATCTGGCAAATCAGCAACGAACACATACATTCCTTCACTAGCCTGGGGCTCATCTTTACCTTTAAAACCAACAGTCCCTTTATACATTACACTTGAAAGTTCTATACCCGTTTCCTCAAACGTTTCTCTAATTATTCCTTCGTATGGCGTTTCATTATCTTCTATTTTTCCTCCAACACCATTCCACATCCCCATATTCGGCTTTTTATTTCTATTTAATAGCAGTATTTTATCGCTTTTTCTAATAAAGCAAATTGTGTATTTGTACATACGATCATTTCCTTTCATTTTCCACATGAGTTATTTGGCTTATTTTCAAGTAAAAACACTCGCCTTACAATTCCTTACTACATAATATATAGTACAACTTTCATGCGTAAACACTTTACGTCAAACGAGAGAATCCTTTTTAGAAAGGAGAATTTAAAATCGATACTATAAGCAATGAATTTCTAAACCAATATTACAACAGCCTCGTATGGTTAAACGATACACACTGGTTCGGGGTTCCAATCTGTAAACTTCCCTCTGATCTCTTTTTGTATCAAGAAATTATTTATGAATTAAAGCCCGATTTAATTATTGAATGCGGGACTTTTCACGGTGGTAGTGCACTGTATTTAGCTTCTATGTTAGATTTAATTGGAAAAGGTCACGTACTTACTATCGATATAACTCCGCAGCCAAATCGACCATCACATAATCGGATTACGTATTTAACAGCATCTTCTGTTTCTGTGCAGGCCGTCCAAACAATAGTAAGCATGCGCAAACCTGATGATGTGGTTTTAGTTATTTTAGATTCTGATCATAGTAAAGAGCATGTATCCAAAGAACTATTACTATATAAATCTATCGTCACTACTGGCAGTTATATGATTGTAGAAGATACCTCCATTAATGGACATCCGCTTCTTCCCGATTGGGGGCCTGGCCCGATGGAGGCTGTGGATGAGTTTTTAACTAAAAATAATAACTTCATAATCGACGAGTCTAAACATAAATTTTTCATATCATTTAATCCAAAAGGTTTTTTAAAGAAAATAAAGTGAAACTTTAATAAGTGGGGTTTTGCTCCTCTCCCACTTATTCTATTATTTTCATTTTTGAAAAAGGATAATATACAAATTCCACCTTGCCAATTATGTTATCTTCTTCAATATATCCTAAGCCATTTCGACTATCTCTACTTACTTCGCGGTTATCTCCCATTACAAATAACTTATTTGGCGGAATTTTTGTCTTTTGAAAATTATAAAACACTTGTGTGTTGTTAAATAAATCTTTGTTTGTATATGGTTCTTCTTGCTTTTTATCGTTCACATATACCTTTCCGTTCGTTATGTTAATTACATCACCAGGAAGCCCTATTACACGTTTCACATAATATTTCGATTCATCCTCTTCTTTTATAATGACAATTTCTCCGTGTTGTAAATTAGAAAGACGTACTACTGCTTTATTTACAAATACGTAGTCTTCTTCATATAAAGTGGGCTGCATCGATTCCCCTTCCACCTTACATAAAGTAAAAGAATGGTAGCCTATGACTATCACCAAAATAAATAGTATGTACTTTCCCCAGCCTCTCTTAATCTCCTTTTTCATATCCATTCCCACCTTATAAAGCGCTTTTTAACTCAAAAAATATATCACTGCACAATATGTTTCCATGCAGTGATACTATTTTTACTGTGCCTTGTTCGGTTGTTCTACTGGAATTGAATTTGTATTTGATCTATTTGTTTTTAATTCAAAATACGCATCCAAAATCTCTTTACCAATCGCAGAATTAATTCCTGATTTATCATCATTCACCCATGGTACAACAACTGAAAAAGCTACTTCCGGATCAGCATCATATGGTGCATAACCGGCAAGAGTTAAATTATAACATTTTTTTCGGTTGTTATTCTCATCTCTTCCAATATCACTTTCTCCACCATATACTGTCTCAGCTGTTCCTGTTTTTCCCGCTGGTTTATATGGTAAACCTTTAAACGTTCCGGTACCTGTTCCGTCAGCTTCTTGAAAAACTCTTCTAAACCCTTCTTTTACATGATTAATGTACGAAGTGTCCATATCCACTCGATTTAATACAACTGGTTCAATCGACCGAACGACTTTTCCTACATCCTCTGGTCTATTCGGTTGCTCTCTAACTTCTTGTACAATTTGTGGTTTCATTCGGTAACCGCCATTTGCAATTGTGGAAATATATTGCGCAAGCTGAAGAGGCGTGTATGTATCATACTGTCCAATCGCGTAATCAAGTAAAAATCCGGGTATGTTATCAGTTCTACCTACTTGACCGATTGCTTCATTTGGCAGATCAATACCAGTCGACACACCTAGGCCAAATTGTCTAAAATAGTAGCGCATTTTATTAAATGTTTCTTGTTTAATATCTAATGGATTATTTGGGACATAATTAATGCCTGCCATTTTTAAAGCTGTATTAAACATATAAACGTTCGATGAAACTTGTAAAGCTCTTAAATCATCAATATCCCCAAATTCTTTCCACGATTTCTTCGGCTTAGAACTTCCTTTAAAATACATTGGTGCATCAAAGAAATGTGTATATGGCTTAATCGCTTCTGTTTGATATCCAGCTAATAAAGTAGCACCTTTTACAGTTGATCCTAACTCATAAGAACTTGTCATCGTTCCTAATGCATAATCTTCTATTTGCATACCGCCATCTTTATTTACAATTTTCTTTCCTGCCATTGATAAAATTTGACCGTTTTTCGGATTCATCATTACTACGAACGCACGATCCATCATCGGCTCTGCAGCATGAAAAGCTCGTAAATTCTTTTCAAGGCTTCCCTCTACTTTTTTCTGTAAATCCATATCGACTGTTAACATTAAGTTATTTCCACTTTTTCCTTCGGTCACTTTTTCTGTTCGAACAATTTTCCCTGCTTTATCCATAATATTTTTAGACTGTTCTTTCGTTCCATGTAGTGCATCTTCGTATTGTTTTTCAATGTAACTTTTACCAATACGATCGTTTCGATTATAATCACGAACTAAATAATAATCTAATTGTTCTCTTGGCAACCCTTCATTTTCATTAGAAACGCTACCTAGTATAGAGCGCAGTATTTTATCATTTGGGTATTCTCGTTCCCAATCTACTGTCGTATCTACCCCCGGTAAACTTGCCAATCTTTCACTAACGACAGCATATTCATTTTGACTTACATCTTTTTTAACGATTTGCGGTGTCATTTTATATCCCGCATTCATTTTGCTTTTAATTACTAATACTTCTATATCTTCCTTTGAAAGCTCATTTAATTCTTCTTGTGTAATTCTTTCCCGGCGCAGTTCTTCTACTTTTTTATCTAATTCTTTTCCTTCTATTTCTTGCTTTCTAAATTTACTCTCATCTTCTTTCGTTACTTTCGCTGCTGCCCGCTTTTCATTTAACTGCATCCAAAAATCTTTCTTATCTGTCTCTGTTAACTTATCCATGTCCTCTTGCGACATTTCAATCAGCTTGGCTAAATCTCTTGCTACTTGTAAAACTTCTTTCGAGTCTACTCCTCTCATTTTCGTATATGTAACGGTTCGCAATGGTTTATTATTTACAATAACGTGACCTTGCCGATCAAACATTTTCCCTCTAGGAACGGGAGTGCTTACCGTTACATCTTCCTTTTTGTTTACTTCATTTCTATACGTTTCTCCATCAATGATTTGTACTTTACCTAATTGAATTATAATAGCTGAAAATAAAAGAAAGACAATAAAAAATAGTACATTTAACCGAAAAGGAATATGAGTCTTTTTCTTTTTCGATTGTTTCTTCTGCTCCTTTTTCTGTCTCATTTCGCTCCCTCGCTTCATTCTATTAACATTTCTACGCAAAATCATTATGTATCAAATTTATTTATATGATATATATAGAATTTTATATTAATTACAAAAGAAATAAAAGATTTAATTTTCAGTTTTTTAATTAATTACCCTATTTATTACCATTCCCTTAATGCACAATAACATGAATATTATTCTAAAAGAAAAATGGGGCAAATTGATTTTTATAAATTATAGAGATGTGGTTACTACATTATCAAAATGTTTTCATATGGCTTAAAACAGTGATTACTCAAATAAAAAACTGAGGCGGATACCTCAGTTTTTTCGATAACTTATTTCATTGAAGATAATCCTTCAACAAATTCACCAATTTTATTTTGAAAAACATAATCAAAGTTATATTCCTGTTCTGTTAACTCTTCATTTACTAAAATAGTTGTTGCTCCTACTTCCCTCTTTGCGATTTCCGGGAATGAAGCGACAGGTTGTACTTTTAATGACGTTCCCATAACGAGAAGTACATCTGTTTCATATAAACGTTTCATCGCATTTTGATATTGCGGCAGTGTATCTCCGTATAAAACAACGTCTGGATTTAAAATGAAATTACACTTCTGACAGCGCGGTACTTCATGATCAATCATATACTGTAAATCATAGCCTGATTTACATTTTGGACAATGTGCTGTTTGAAGTGTTCCATGTAAATCAATGACGTGCTTACTGCCACCTAATTGATGTAAACCGTCAATATTTTGCGTTAAAATCGTAATATCTTTCCCTTGTTCTTCTAGCTCAGCTAAAAAGCGATGGCCACGATTTGGTTTATATTGATGGAACGTATTAATTTGAAAGATTTCTTTATAATGCTTCCAAAATTCTTTCGGACTTCGGTTATAGTACCCTCTTGATAAGTACATCTCCACATTCGCATCAGCATACAATCCATTTGCTGAACGAAAATCTGGAATACCACTTTCCGTACTTGCACCAGCGCCTGTTAATACTGTAATTTTCTTCGCTTTTTCTAAAATTGAACGTACTTCTTCAAATTGTTGCACAAAAATCACCTCTATGTATATTCCTATACTTATTATACCAGTTGTTTACAGAAGGTGTTGTACAATTCGTTTTATTTAATGCGTCGCACCCCCAACCTCTACAATATCTACTTCAACTGTTGTCGTTACCTCAACTGCCAATTCGATCCCTTTACGAATAGTAGAAAGTGACATACTCGGTTGCCCTGGATATTTACTCGCTTGTTCTGGTAAGAACGGAATATGAATAAATCCGCCTTTTATTTTCTTATCACGCTTCTCTAGTTCATGCATGAGACCGTAGAATAAATGATTACAAACGAATGTACCTGCTGTTTGTGAAACGGAAGCTGGTATACCTTCTTCTTGCAGTCTTTTTACGATTGCTTTCATCGGAAGTGTAGACCAATAAGCAGCTGGTCCTTCTTCTGCAACTGGCACATCTATGGGCTGATTCCCTTCATTGTCAGCAATTCTTGCATCATCAACGTTAATTGCGACACGCTCTATCGTAATATCTGGTCTGCCCCCAGCTTGTCCGATACATATAATCATTTCAGGGTTTAGTTCTTCTATATATTCTTTTAATACTTTTATTGATTTATGAAATACCGTTGGGACTTGTTTGCTAATAATCGTGTACTCTCCAATTGTTTTTTCATGCAAACTTTTTGCTACTTCCCAAGCTGGGTTGATGCTTTCTCCGCCAAACGGATCAAATCCTGTTAATAATACTGTTTTCATAGTTTTCCCTCCTAATTAGAAACGATATACAAGGCCGTACATAATAAACATATTGATAATAAAGATTGAAAGAGCAATTGGTACTTGTGCTTTAATAACTGCATTTTTATCCTTTAGTTCTAAAAGCATCGCCGGAACGATATTAAAGTTTGCTGCCATTGGCGTAAGTAGCGTTCCGCAATATCCAGCAAACATACCGAGTGCTGCCATAATTGCTGGATTCCCACCGTGCATTTGAACAATTAAAGGTAAACCAATTCCGCCAGTAATAACGGCAAACGCTGCGAATGCATTTCCCATTACGACTGTGAAAAGCATCATTCCTAAACAATACGCCATAACAGCAACGAACGGATACTCTGTCGGTAACACTTGTCCGACTAAATCTGAAACAACTTGTCCAACGCCAGACTTCGCGAATATACCGCCAAGTGCTGCTAACATTTGTGGTAAAATTACAGCCCAGCCGACAGCTTGCAATAGTCTGCTTCCTTCTTGTACAGGCGTTGTTATTTTTGATTTTGTAATACGCATCGCCGCAACGAATGCGAGTAATGCACCAAGCGCTAATGCAACTAATGTTACTTTATCTGGATCAACAAGAGAGACATTTCCCCATTTAATTTTCCCTAAGGTCAACGTACCGATAATTGTAAAAATAGGAATTAATAGTGCAGGCATAAAAATTTTATTTTTTAATTTCTCAGCATGTTTTACACGCTCTTGTACTGGAACTTCTTTTTCCTCTGATTTTGTTACTTTATTTAGCGAGGCTAAAACGACCATAGCGAGCACGATACAGCCAACGTAAAACGAAGGAATTACATTTCCGAATAAAAATGTAACTGCAAACAATGCCCAAAATAAACTAGAACCGAATCTGTTGGGATGTTCACGATCGAATGCGATACGAACAGCGATAAAAGCAACGATTATCCCTAATACATAATAGATTGTATCCATTGTGATGATGTTCATATTAGATTGCCTCCTTCTCTTCTTTTCCTTCTGCCTTCATTGTTTTCTCTATATATTTATCAAACCTTCTAAATCTAATCCAGCTTACAATAAGTGCAGATATTGCTGTCGGAATGCCCCAAAGTGCCATATCCCATACACCGACATGCATACCTACTGAATCGAAGAATCCTTTCATTAATAAAATAGCACCAGTTGCGATGAAAATATCTTCTCCGAAAAACCAAGCTGTATTTTCCGCAGCAGCTGCGTTTGCTTTAATCTTTTCTCTTAATTTTTCAGGAAGTTTACCGTATTTACCTTGCGCGGCCCCTTCTGCCATCGGTGCAACGAGCGGTCTTACCGTTTGTGCATGCCCACCAATATTAAGCCCTAGTGCTGCTGACGATTCTCTTATCGTAAAATATGACATTAATACTCTTCCAGTTGTTGCTCCTTTTGATTTCGTTATAAGTGCTTCTGCTCTTTCTTTTAAACCGTAACGCTCTAAAATTCCGATTACCGGTAAAGTTAATATAATTGGCATAGACATATATCTATTTTCTATGAAAAATTTACCGAACATGCTGATCACATCATAAAAACTTAATCCTGAAACCATCCCCGTAACAATACCTGCAACCATAACTACTAAAAGTGTATTTAATCTAAATAAAAAGCCCACTGCAACAAGTAGTATTCCGATTAATTTAATCATCCCAGCACTTCCCCCTATTTTTTATTTCGGTGCACAAATAGAAATACCATTACGTTCGAATATTCTGTATATTTTTCCCGCAAATTGTACTGCTTTTTCTCCATCACCGTGTAAACAAATCGTCTGCGCCTGAACTGCTACTTCCTCTCCATTGACCGAATTTACATAGCCTTCTTTCACCATTTGAAGCACTTGCTTTATCGCTTCGTCTTCATTTTTTATAAGTGCATTTTCTTCTGTACGGCTCGTTAACGTTCCATCTTGCTTATATGTACGATCCGCAAACGCTTCTTGTACGAGAGTTACATTGTATTTTTCTGCAGCCTGTATAAACGCCTCGCTATTTGCTAATCCGTAAAGCGATAGACTCGGATTCATATGATAAATTGCCTTAGCGATTGCATCTGCAATTTTCGAATCCGTTGCCGCCATATTATATAAGGCACCATGCGGCTTTACATGCTGCATTTTCCCGCCTGCCGCTTTTACAAATGCGTCTAATGCGCCGATTTGATATAAAACATAATCGTATACTTCACTTGCTGAAACATTCATGTTTCTTCTACCGAATCCAATTAAATCAGGAAATCCAGGATGCGCTCCTATCGCTACGTTATGCTCCAAAGCTTTTTCAACAGTTTGACGCATAACAGACGGATCACCCGCATGAAAACCGCAAGCAACGTTTATAGAGGAAACGAACGGAAGAATTTCATCATCATTCCCCATTTTATAAGCTCCAAAACTTTCTCCTAAATCACAGTTTAAATCGATTGTAGTCACACTGTTTTCCTCCTAATTTTAACTTCGTAAAGCGATAAATCTCTTTAATAGGTTCCTATTTACTTCTTGTTCTATGTACAATTCTTCCGCTTCTTCAAGCGTAATTTTCTCAAAAGAAACATAGTCCCCCGGCTTTAGCTGGGCAAGAAGAGGTAAATCTACTGAAATGATATTTCCCATTCTCGGATAGCCACCTGTCGTTTGCCTATCTGCCATTAATATAATCGGCTGTCCACCATTAGGAACTTGAATGGTTCCAAATGTAACAGGACTCGATAAAATCTCTTTTTCTTCAATCCTATTTAAAACTTCTCCCTCAACCCTATAGCCCATACGGTCAGCATAATTAGATACTTTATACTCTTTCGTAAAAAATGTCTTTCTACTTTCTTCTGTAAATTGATCGTATTCAAAGTCAGTTATGACACGAAGCTTAGGATGTTTCTTATATTTTGGTAGTACGCTGTTGCTAATTGCCCATTTCGTTTTTATTCGCTCATTTTTTTGTAAGTCTTGAATGAAACGATTCGCCATTTCTGGTTGTGCACCAATTTGGAAGTAGTCACCCTTGTTGAGCATTCTTCCTTCTATACCGCCAATCGCAGCACGTATGTACGTACTTTTACTTCCCATAGTGTGATCAATATGGATGCCACCCGCAAAAGTCACATACGCTCTGCAACCACTTTTTACTTTTCCAAAACAAAGCATACTACCTTCTTCCGCTAAAATGGGACGCCATAACGGGATACGTTCTCCATTCAGTAACGGTTCCATATCTGCTCCACCAATCGCAAGTAAAGTCGTTTTCTTTATTAACAATTTAGGTCCCATAATCGTCATTTCGAGTGCCGCTTCATTCTCTTCATTACCAACTAACATATTGATCATCCGAATTGCACTTTGATCCATAGCCCCGCCAACAGGTACACCATATTGTTGATAATAAGATCGCCCTAAATCTTGGACTGTTGTAAACATCCCTGCATGCAAAACCTCTACATCCATTTTTTAGCCCCCTCAAGCGATACGTACTCTTCCTTCGTTATTGGGATAAATCGTAAATACATACCACTTTGAATATATGTTGGTATTTCTTCGTTCGGATTAAATAGAGTAATAGGTGTTCGGCCGATAATATTCCATCCACCTGGTGTTTCAAGCGGATAAATACCTGTTTGATTTCCGCCAATACCTACTGAACCAGGAGAGATTTGTAATCGTGGCGTTTCTTTTCTAGGTGTTTCTAATTCTTTTGATAGTCCTCCTAAATACGGAAACCCTGGTGTAAAACCAAGCATATATACAAAATATGTAGTTTCACTATGTATTCGAATCACATCTTCTACTTGTAAACCTTTATAATGTGCAACCTCTTCTAAATCAGGTCCATATTCTCCCCCGTAGCACACTGGTATAGAAATATGTTTCACATCCTGTTTTACTTCTTCTTTATAAGAATCACACAGCTCCTTTATATACTGGCGAACGTAATCATATGATCTTTCACTTCTCTCATTTCTCTTCCATACTTCGTATACATTGTAGTAAACAGCTAATGAAGTAAACGACGGAACACACTCAATCATTCCTGCAAACGGATGTTGTTGCAGTGCTTGAAATAACCGCTGTACTTTCTCATATATACCCATCTTAATTTCTTCACCAAATGTAACAATAATTGCTTGATCCCCTAACGCAGAAAATTTCATCCTACTCCCTCTTTCTATGCCAAAAAGCCGAGTTCTTTCGAAATGCGATGCGCTGTTTCTTTCACCTTCGCAATAAAATATGAAATGTTACTTTCGCTGTACTCAATTGCTAATCCTGAAATACTAATGCCTGCTACAACCGTTCCATCGCTCGCAAAAATGGGTGCTGCTATCGCGGCTGTATGATTTTCCAACTCAGAATAACTAATTGTGTAGCCTTCCTTTTTTGCCATTTGCAACACTTCTAACAATTGTTTCTTATCCACGATTGTTCCATCTGCAAACTGTTTTAAATCCACTTCCTCTATGTATCTCCGTTTCTCTTCCTCAGAGAAATATGATAGTAAAATTCTTGGACATGCGCCAGCATAAAGTGGTGCTCTTCTTCCAACCGCCGTATACACGCGTACCGGCTGAACACCTTCCATCTTTTCAACATAAATTGCATCATTACCATCTTGAATTATTAAATTAACTGCCTGTCCTAAACTATCTCTAAGTTCTTTCATATAAGGAATTGCTATATTTCTTACTGATAACCGGTGTGAAACAAGTTGACCGAACCGTAAAAATACGACCCCTAAACGATATTTCCCCTTTTCGTTTTTTTGTAAAAACTCCATCTCTTCTAACGAGCCAATTAAACGATAAACAGATGTTTTCGGCATATTTGTAAGCTGAACCATCTCAGTTAAACTTAGCTCTTCATGCTCATAAAACAACTCTAAAATATCCATTGTCTTAACTGCCGTTTTATTTATACTCATTCTATCTCCCTTTCGTTCCGAATTACGGAACTTAAATTCCATTTTTCGAAACAAACATATAATTTAAAATTATAAAATATTCTTTCAATTCAATCAATAGATTTTAAGCAAATAAAAAAGTATGGAAGAATATCTCTCCCATACTTCACCACACTTTATAACGCTCTTACTTGTTTTAACGGCCAGAAAACAGCTTGTCCTTTTCCGACAATTTCATCTTCTGAAATAAAGCCAAACATGCGACCATCCTTAGAAACTTCACGATTATCCCCTAAAACAAATACTTGGCCTTCTGGCACTTTCGTTTTCCCTGTGATTTGTTCTAACGTAAAGTCTGGAGTTAATACACGGCCTACTGCTTTTTCTTTAAACTGTTTTAAATATGGTTCTTCCATCGCTTTTCCGTTTACATATAAAACATCATTTTTATACTCAACTGTATCGCCTGGCAAACCAATTACTCGTTTTACTAAATCGTATCCTTCTTTTCCGTGGAAGACGATAATATCAAAGCGATCTAATCCACTTATACTATAACCAATCTTATTCACGAGAACTCGTTCGTTATTTTCTAAAGTGGGCATCATCGATTCACCTTGTACTAAAGAAGGTGTAAATAAAACACCGCGAATAATAGCAATTAATACAAGGGTAAACCCTATCGTTTTAGCCCAAGAGAATAATTCTTTCTTCGTATTTTCCTTCATCGTTTCTCCTCTTTCTTAAGCACTTATTTTATTATTTCAACTAGTTCTTGTACTACATTAGGATCTATTTCAGAAAAACATGATTTTGCTTCTCTTACCGCTGTACCGACATGTGCTTGCGAAATTCCAGTTTCATCTAGCAATCGCTTTATATTTTCTTTCGTCACGCCAGCTCCAGCTACAAGCTGAATTTGACCATCACTTACTTTTTGCATTTCTGTAAGCACCGGAATATTGTCTACAATATCTCCTTGTCCACCTGAAGTTAAAACGTGAGTTACTTTATGAAACTTCTTTAAAGTTCTCATCGCTTCTACTGGATTTTCTATATCATCTATCGCACGGTGGTACGTTACATTCATTCCATCTACAACAGATAGTAAATCCGCTAATTTCTCTTCATCTACTTCATTTTGTTCGTTTAATACGCCTAATACTACACCAGCTGCTCCTAACTTCTGCGCAACTATAATATCTTCTTTCATCATTTCAATTTCTTCTTCCGTATATGTAAAAGACTTCGCATGCGGACGAATCATAACATGAATTGGTATACTCACCGCTTCTACCGCTTTTTTTATAAAAGCATAACTTGGTGTTAAACCACCTTCTGTATAAGATGAAATTAATTCAATCCGCTTCCCGCCAGCACTTTCAATTCTTTTTACATCTTCTAAACATGTTGCAATAACCTCTAGCATGAGATGACCTCTTTTCGTGCTTTTTTCTTATTATAACATTAGTAAAAATAAGAAGCCTAGCTTTCTCCTTTAAAACTTAAAAAAGAAGAATGAAAAGAAAGATTTTTTATTGGCAACGATTATTGGTAACATCCTATTATTCATGTACACTCCTACCATAATGAAAAAGCCCGTCATTTTGACGGACTTTTCTAATTTCAAGCTTTTCTTTCCTCAGTTTTCATATCAATGCCTAATTGATCTTCCAATAACTTTACACCTTTCTTTGTAAGATGGACAGCTCGGTTCTTATCCGTTTTCGTAATCCATCCTTGTTCAAAAAGCAGTTTTGCAATTGCAGACCCTAGCCAACCAGAAATATGGTAACGCCGTTCACTCCAATCAAGGCAAGGTTTTGCAAATACCCTCCTTTTTGTATCTTCCTCATCAACATTTATTCCAAAATTCAGAAACCATTGTTTACCTTGTTCTGTTACAATGTATTCTCCATCCTCTAAAATTATAAATTTCCTATCTAGTAATTTTTCAGTTATCTCTACACCGAGTTTGCCTGCAAGATGATCATAACAAGTTCGAGCATAACGAATTTGTTTTAGTTGACCTGATTGTTTTAAAGAGCGAACTTGAACTGTTGGTGCGATTGTCTCTAACTTTTCAAGCACTTCTGCAACTTCTTGATTAGCAAGTCGATAGTAACGATGTCTACCATGTTGTTCAACTGTAAGTAGATTCCCCTCTACTAATTTAGAAAGATGAGAACTAATTGTTGGATGTGACACTTTTGCCATATAAGCCAATTCGCTAGCAGGTAGTGCCTGATTATTCATTAGACAATCTAAGATGATTGCTCTTGTAGGTTCAGCAATTAGTTTAGCTATATATGAGATATTCGGATATACATTCATATTTCGATGATACCCTAACTGTTAAATTGATACAATTATTTTAAGTTTAATAGTAAAGAAGAATTTATTATGAATGCAATTGATCTTAGTATATTAAATTTGAAAGAGACGAGAAGGCGCTCAGAAAAATTATGGAATTCTCTTCCCGATAATTTTCTTAATTGGAGGCCTGATAATGAGGCTATTTCTTTTGGTGAGATGATTCGTCACGTATGGAGCTCAACTTTTTACTATCATATGATTTTAAAAAACAACGGCTCAATAAATGATATACATTTCCCGTATGATGAAGAGCCAATTACTTGTGTAAAAAAGGAAATTGAATTGGCACAATCATACTTTACTGACTTCATAGAGTATGTTCAATCCATAAACATAGCAGAGCTAGATTCAACCCTTATCGATCGAAGCGATGTTGGCTATCAAAGATATTTAGGAGACATGCTATTACGAATTGCCTATCATGATGCGGTCCATGCAGGTCAATTTTTACAATATTTACGAATGATAAACTTAGAAAGACCATTAATTTGGGATTAAATACGAAAAATGTTTATACAGCCTTCAAACTGGCATTACAACAAGAATTTTTCAACAAGAAACAATCACAAAACCATGATAATCATTTATATTAAAAACCTACATCTCAACCAAGTACTTCATACACATAAAAAGCACGGATTTGATCACTAATCAAACCCGTGCTTTCAAAACAACTATTTTATCCATAAACAATAAAATATAAGCTTTAAAAACTACGACCGAAACGCCGCATCCGCCAGCATAGACAATATTGCATCATCCATCGGTGGATTGTGTAATCCTGCTCTGACGTTTAAATAGTAACGATGGAGCGGATTTTTTTCTGATAAACTTTTTGCTCCTACGATGCGCATTGATTTATCCACTATGGATATCGCCGCATTTGTTACGGCGTATTTCACTGCCGCTAATTCTGCTTGCAGTGACAGTTTATCTTCTGCCTCATCGTATTTTTTCGCAATTTGATATAAAAAGACGCGAGCTTGCATAAGCTCGAGTTCTAATTCTCCAACTAATCTTCTAACATTCGGTAATAAACTAATAGAATGGTTTAAACTATTTGGTCTGTATGATCCCGCAAACTGAACTGCATAATTTCTTGCTGATTGTGCAATTCCTAAATAACATGCTGGTATATGTAGCAACCAGCCAATACCCTTTTGTTTCACTTTCCCGCCTTTTACATCCGTAAAAAAGCGGTTGTCTATCTCTACATTTTGTAAGACAAGGTCGTGGCTAGCAGTCCCTCGCATTGCAACGCTATCCCACGTTTCTTCAATAGATACACCGAGTGTATTTCTTGGAATAACAAACTCACCAACTTCTTCTT
>Ga0209463_1001195_pt1 | contig 16425 bp, 17 predicted proteins | sample AgamicMgSfrz_FD_187169 | JGI IMG/M metagenome (GOLD analysis project Ga0209463, IMG submission 187169) | Agave microbial communities from Guanajuato, Mexico - Mg.Sf.rz (SPAdes) (version 2) | ecosystem: Host-associated > Plants > Phyllosphere > Phylloplane/Leaf | place: Guanajuato, Mexico... | reverse complement strand
CTGGAATAAGAGTTCCTGATAAGTTTTTAATTTGAAGTTTTTCAAATATTAACCAATGGTAATAAAGAACTAGATAAGTAGAAATTTTTGTGAAGTATAAGACCTATTTCTTCCAAAAAACATTGACGTTAATTTTGTCTTTATGTTTTAGTAGAAGTAGTGCAAAATGGAGATTGGGAAATCGAGAGGAGGTAAGAAGCTACAATTTATATGCAGTAGCTTCGAACTATATGAAAAAACGTAAATTACTTATTACAAACACAGCTTTACTTGGTACAGCAGCAATCGCTTTAACGGCGTGTAATAGCGCTCCAGGAGAACAATTAACAAAAGCATACAGCAATCTGGAAACGGTTAAATCTTTTGAAGCAACAACAAAATTATCTTTCAAAGATATTAAAATTGATGCAGCTGAGTCTGATCCAGAGATGCAGCAAGTAGTTGACGTATTGAAAAACTCTTCTTTAACAATGGATACGAAGTATGATCAAAAAACGAAGAAACAAGAAGTGGTATTAAACATTAAAGCAAAAATGGGTATGATGGCTCTAGATGCTAAAGTACCAATGCTTTTTGATGAGAAAGCAAATACATTCTATATTGAGGCAGATAGCCTTGTTGATAACATTTCGCCATTCCTACAAGGATCTGGAATCGATATTAGCAAATTCAAAGGAAAAACAATTTCTATTGACCTTAATGAGTTAGCAAAAGACGATCCAGAGCTTCAAAAAGAACTTGATGCAATGAAAAATTCTCAAGACACTGCGCAGCTTCAAGAAAATATGCGTAAAGAACTTGAAAAACTTCTAAAAGATAAATCAGAAGATGATTTTAAAGAAGAAGATGGAAAAATTACAGTTAACTTCTCTGATAAAGAGGTTAAAGGTCTTATTGATAATTACCTTAAAGAAGCAGACTTAACAGCTGAAGAGCGTGAAGAGTTTGATAAAGCGTTAAATGATTCAAATGCAAAATTCAGCGGTCTTACATTAACAAGTGAAGTTGATGGAGATCAGCTTGTATCTGATTCTGGTAAATTCTCTATGACCGCTGAGCCAGAAGGTGACAAAGTTTCAATGGACTTTACTTTCTCTTCTAAATACAATGATAATCTTCCGAAGTCTTCAGATATTAAAGTGAACATGAACGTTGAATCAGAAGATGGCGGCGGTACATTTGCAATCGATACGAAAACAAACTACAAGTCTGTAAACAAAGATGTGAAATTTACAGTTGATACAAAGAAAGAAAATTTAATTACAACAGATGAACTTGAGCAATACTTTATGCCAGCAACACCAGAAGTTCCAGCAACTGGTGAAGAAACACCAGCAACACCAGAAGTTCCAGCAACTGGTGAAGAAACACCGGCAACACCAGAAGCTCCAGCAGCTGGTGAAGAGACACCAGCAACATCTGCTCAATAATTTACAAAAAGCCCCGCTACTTGTAGTGGGGCTTTTTTGTAATATCTCTTCTTTTTTTGGCGAATTCATACTAGTTTTGTCAAACAGAAAGGGATTCATCATTTACGCTCGAATGTAGTTTGGTAAGGAGAAGAAACGAAGGGGTGAGCGGATATGAAGACACATGAAGCTGCACGTGAACTTGGAGTTAGTTCTCAAACCGTTATAAAATGGATTCGGCATTATAATATTGATTGTGCTAAAAACGAGCGCGGTCATTTTGATATTTCAAAAGAGAATCTTAAGCAAATTCGGGAAGCTCATAACATTCAGCCGCGCTCTTCAGCTAGAAAAGGACATATTCAGAGTTCTACAGATTTTGATGCCTTAGAAGCGCAAATTCAAGAGATGTGTAAACAGATGGGAAGTATGATGGGAAGAATCGCAGAAAATGATCGTCGAATTGAAGAAAAAGCAGGTGAAGTTGTCACCTTCCAAGTTCTAGAACATCGAACCGAAATTACGAATTTACAAAAGAAGATATATGAGCTAGAAGAACGGTTGGCAATGGTAGAGGAACAGTTAGAAAAGAAAGAAGGGTTTATTGCAAATAAGAAACTCCCAAGGTGGAAGACGCTCTTTATGAACTTATGGAGTTTGTAGCTTGATAGCTTGCACTGCTATCAAGTCTTTTTTTATTTAAAAGTCTTTTATTTTCTCCTTTGGTAAGTAGTAGAGGAATTATTGTAATAACAGTGGTACAATTAAATAAAGAACGATGGTTACTAGATGTATGATGTAGCTAGTAACAAGCGGGCTTCAAGTTTACGATAAGAAAAAGAGGAGGCGATTGTATGGAACGTCATACGATGATGGTTGATTTAGAAAAATCAATGCGTCGCGTATTTCGACAAATCCGCTATGAAATCAACGATCTATTGCAATCGGAAATGACAAGCAGTGAATTTGCAATTTTACGTCTTTTATCAGAAGGCGGAGGTAAAAAGGCAACAGAGCTGTCAAAAGCACTTGGTGTATCTGCTAGTCATATTACAGCGGTAACCGATACAATGATTGATAAAGAGTACATTACAAGACGGAGATCCCCAAATGACCGTCGCGTTGTTGAGATTGTGATAACAGAAAAAGGGGAAGAAATATTTAAGAAGTTTGGAGATAAAAAACTTAAGTATTTAACCGAGAAATTTGAAGTAATCAGCGATGAAGAACTTCAACAACTTATTAATGCCTTACACCGACTAGATCGGTTCAAAGAATAGACAAAAAAGCGAAGACAGTATTCTGTTTTCGCTTTTTTGTATGAATGAGAAAAAGAGAGCGCATGCTGAAAATAGCATATTGTTTTGAAAGTGAACAAGGAGACGATATAATAAGAAAACAAAGCTTATAAAGGAGCTGGAATTATGACAAGTCACAATCATATTGCTACATTTGCAGGTGGCTGCTTCTGGTGTATGGTTAAACCATTCGACGAACAGCCAGGCATTGAAAAAGTCGTTTCAGGATATACGGGCGGCCATAAAGAAAACCCAACATATGAAGAAGTATGTTCAGATACAACAGGACATGTTGAAGCTGTTCAAATCACTTTTAATCCAGAGATTTTTCCATATGAAAAACTTGTAGAATTATTTTGGCAACAAATTGATCCAACAGACGAAGGCGGACAGTTTGCTGATCGAGGAGAATCATATAAAACAGCTATTTTCTATCATAGTGAAGAGCAACGTCAAATTGCTGAAAAGTCAAAAGAGAACCTAGCAAAAAGCGGTCGATTCTCGAAACCTATCGTTACGCCTATAATAGAAGCTAAGCCGTTTTATCCAGCTGAAGAATATCATCAAGATTATCATAAAAAACATCCAATTCGCTACAAAATGTATCGAAAAGGTTCTGGACGTGAAGGATTTTTAAAAGAAGCTTGGAGCAATAAAGAACAGCAAGAAGAGCTTCGCAATCGCCTTACCTCAATGCAATATGAAGTAACTCAAAATAATGGGACTGAGCCTCCTTTCCGTAATGAATATTGGGACAACAAAGAAGAGGGAATTTACGTTAACATCGTATCAGGTGAGCCTCTTTTTAGTTCACAAGATCAATATGATGCAGGATGTGGATGGCCTTCTTTTACAAAACCAATTGATAAAAGTGTTGTGGAAGAGGAAACAGACACATCGCACGGCATGATTCGTACGGAGGTACGTAGCAAGGGCGGAAATGCCCACTTAGGACATGTGTTTGATGATGGTCCTTCTTCACATGGTGGTTTACGTTATTGTATCAACTCAGCAGCGCTTCGTTTTATTCCAAAATCAGAACTTGAAAAAGAAGGATATGGGGAATACAAAAAGTTATTTTTATAAAAAAGCAAAAGGAAGCGCTATGCTTCCTTTTGCTTTTTTTTCATTCTGTGCCATTTTCGCTTAATCATTGTTAAAATGCTGAGCAATGGAATGTATAAAATAAAGAGGAAAAGACCGACAAAACTTGAATACTTCCCGAGTGAATTAATTTCATAACGTGTATCAAAAAAAAGAGCTCCAGCAAAAAGACAGGCAAAAAGGAAAGGTAGAAATCGAGATGGACGCAGAGAGAAACTTCTCTTACATAGTCGTGCACAACACCAAGTTGAAATGGAAATTCCAGGGATGATGACAAGGAACCAAAGGGAAATCACAATATATTCAAAACGTTGAATGAATGGAATTTCAATAATTTTAGCCATCGACAGCGTAGGATAGATAGTGTGCTGGAGTTCGTCTTTGTTAAAATAAACAAGTGAGACAAGAAGAATAATGAGATAAGTGAAAAATGACAGAGCATTTGCTCCATGAGCAAACTTTTGAGATTTATGGGCTTTCTTTATAAAAGGATAAAAAATAAGCAATGGTTCAAATCCGCTAAACTCAAACATAAAGACTTTTGAAGCCATTAATATATCTTGAACAGAATGATCCCAAACAGGAAGTAAATTTCGGTAATTTGCAAACTGAAGAGGGAAAATGAGCATAACCCATAGAAAAAATGGCAGAATGACGCTGAAAAAAGCAATACCTGCTACAATTCGAAATCCTGAAGTAAGAATATAGTAGGTAATAGCAATGATAACAAGGGAAAGGACCCAAGTTGGGAGAAGTGGAAACATCCATAATTGCAATACTTCTATATAAGTTCGAAAGATAGTTAAACAAATGAGGAAAATATAGACCAAAAAAGCAAAATCTAATAGTTTGCTTAACCATTTTCCAAATAAAAACTGATGAACAGCAATGATGTCAGGCTGCTCTTCAGAGAGCATTTTATAGCAAAACCAAATCACAATATGAATCGCAAAGGAAGCGAGGCAGAGAGAAATCCATGAATCTTGCTCTGCATATTTGGCAACCAATCGTTGAAAAGCTAAAATGCCAACCCCAATTTGAAAGCCGTGAATAAGAAAGAAAACTAGAAAAGGGGAAACTTGAAATTTTTCATCCACAAGCTTAGACATGTTGCATTGCCTCCTTTCTTTATTCACCAATTCCTGTTTGAGTAAGCTTTACATCAATGTTTACTTTAATATCCATGTCTGGATAACGATTGTGAAATTCCTTCCAATCGAAGTGACGTGTTTTGCTTCTTGCAAAATCTTCAAATCCAATTGGATCAACTTGCAGTTTTTGCATGTCTTGAACAATTCTATTTCCATTTTTAGTTAGTTCATCTTTAATTTGACTTTCAATATCGTGCACTTGTTTTCTGTCTTTCGCATTCACCCAAGCAGGATATTCTTTTAGGAGTCCGTTAATGTGTACATCAACTTTAATGGAGTTGTTCTTTTTTGAATATGTCATAGACTGTCTGGCATATAGATTGCGAAGAACAACCGCTCCTTTTTTTCCTTCTGCTTTAATAAATGTATGATAAAGACCATTTTTAGAGCCGCTGCGAATGAGTTTAAATAAAAACGTTTCTTTCATATTTAATGTTGTGACAAGCCTTTCTTTATCAAAAATGGCTAGCCCCTTCAATTTGATTTCGTTTTTTTCGCCCCCTAAATAAGGAAGAAAAACATCTCGCCCTTTTCCATAGTAATTTGAGAAAAAAACATGAAGGTTTGTATATGGCAAGTTTTCTGTATGGATGTTTTGTTCAATTAAATCTGTAATGTAAAGTGATTCCTTTACATCTTTTTTTGTTACAGCTTGTAACATTGTTTCTGCTTTTCCATCCACAACAGCTACATGAACGCGCCGTCCGAGAGAGGGACTTCTTGAGAAACTATGAATGATTTCTTCTATATTATGTTTAGCATAAGCTTTTCCAAATAAAAGGATACGCGTTTGGCCCTCTACCAGTCGAAGCGCTGATTTTTCATTGATTTTCTGTAAAATATTATACGTATTATCAGTTGTAACACTAATTGTACTCGGTTCCTCTGTTGTGCTTTCTCGGAAAAGAGGGAAAAGAGCAGTCCCACGAATCTTTCCGTCCTTTGTATAATCTAGTCCTATTCCTTGAACAACTAAAACATCATCAATAACAAAGGAAGAGCAACTTGATAAAAAGGGGATAGAAAACATCAAAAGAACGAGTAGGGATCTTTTCTTCATCTTGTTCATTCCTTGTCTATTTCTTTTGTTTTATTTCCTCTTTTCGGATTATATCTCCATTTGGAAAGAGGTCTTAAATAGGCTGGTCTTGCGGTTGAGAAGTTGTACGGTGGTCGAAACAGAAATCCCCACATATCTTTTGAACGAAACGGATATAGTGGAGCAAGATAAGGACTCGTGAGCGACTGAAGGCGCATTAAGTGAACAAGTAAAAAGACAATTCCGATGACAATTCCTAATCCACCTAAAAAAGCGGCTAAAATAATGAAAGGGAAACGCAACAGACGAATTGTATTAGACATGCGTGAAGTAGGTGTTGTGAAAGAAGCGAGAGCTGCTAGGGCGACGATAATTAACAACACACTACTTGTTAATGATGCTTCAACAGACGCTTGGCCGATGACAATACCTCCAACAATACCAAGCGTTTGACCGATTTTAGTAGGTAGCCGCGCTCCTGCTTCACGAAGGAGCTCAATGGTAATTTCTAAAAAGAGCACTTCGAGTACAGGTGGAAATGGTACGTTTGCCCTTGAATAAACAAGAGGGCCAAGCAGGTCTTTTGGAATCATTTCGTAGTGAAACGTTAATACGGCAACATACATAGAAGTAGCAAAAATTGAAAAAGCTACAGCAAAAAAACGGGTCACTCTTAGAAAAGAGCCGATGATCCAAGGTAAATAATAGTCTTCAGGTGAAATGAAAAAATCAAATAGAGATGAAGGACCTGTAATTGCATAAGGTGAACCACTTGTGAAAATAACAAGTTGACCATTTATGAGCGTCTGGATGGCACGATCAATTCGTTCTGTTCCAAGGAAAAGTGGAAAAGGGGTGTTTTGGTTATCTGAAAGAAGCTGATCAAGAAGAGAGCCGTCAAACACAACATCAAAATCAATATTGTTGATTCGCTCTGTTACATTTTCAATATGCTTCTCATTTGTAATGCCTTCTACATAAACAATGACAATACGTGATTTGGATAAATTACCAAGAGAAACTTCTTTAAATGATAGCTTTTCTGTTACGAAAGTTTTCCGTAACATATATAAATTCATATCAAGATCTTCCACAAATCCAAGCTTTGGTCCAGTTACACTAAATTCATTTTCAGTATCATTTTCAGTACGAAATCCGCCTTCAATATTCAGAACTTTAATAAGTGCACATTCTTTTTGTTCTTTATATATTTGAAAAGCAATATAGCCTTCAAGCAAGTTATCCATTACTTTTTTTCCATCTGATGTAATCGTGACATCTTCATATGGGATATATGTCTTTAAATCTTCGAGTGTTTTGATATCATCACGAGCGCGTTTTACACTACAAATGAACTGCTCCTGTAAATCTTGGGCATCAATGAGAGATTTATAATAAGACATAACGAATATGTTTTCATCATCTCCAATTGAAACAGGTAAAAAATCACTTGATGAATGGAGAATTTCGAGCGCTTCTGGAACAGAAAGCTTTATTTCTTCTTTTTTGGATGAGCCTCTAAGCCATGAAAACATATAAAATCCCCCGTTGCATTTATCATTGGCTATATTCTTTGTTGCTTTTTTCTTCCTTATACAAAATATAGAGAAAAGAATAAAAAAGTTGTCAATATTTGAAGATAAAAGCGAAACTTTCTTTCATCCCGTTCGTTTTATAGCTTGTATATTAAGAAACTTTTCTTTATGATAAATATTGGATTTTAAATAAAATAGGTGGTGAATGTTTCCTTCATGGAGCAGATGATTTTAGATTTTATTGAGTATTTTAAAAGTCTTTCCTACTTCGGAATTATGCTTGCTTTGACATTTGAATTCGTACCAGCAGAGCTTGTTTTACCTTTAGCAGGAACATGGGTACAAGATGGAGATATGAATTTATGGTTAACCGTTTTAGCTGGAACAATTGGAGGAGTAACAGGTCCACTTACTCTATATGCTGTAGGTCGATACGGAGGCCGCCCTTTTCTGCAAAGGTTTGGCAGGTTCTTTTTTATTAAAGATAAACAGATTAATGCAGCAGATGCTTTTTTCCAAAAGCATGGAGCAATTGTTGCCTTTACAGGGCGATTTCTTCCGGGGATTCGAACATTGATTTCCATTCCTTGTGGAATGGCGAAAATGAACGTTTGGGTATTTAGCGTTTATACCTTCTTAGCAATGCTTCCTACAACGTTTTTTTATGTATATATTGGCTATAAGTTCGGAGATCAAGGTAAAGAGATTGCTTCCAAACTTCTTGATGAATATAAGTGGGAAGTTATTCTTGGCGTGGTCGTTCTTATTGTTATTTATGCTTTTATCAAAAAGAAGCGAAAGAAAGCTTATGAAAAATACAATGTAAAAGACTTTACGTCTAAAAAAACAGAATAAATAAAAAAGCCTATCTTTTTTTGTTGACATGTAAGTCATATCCATTTAGAATAAAATTATAATAAAATATAAATTCCTTCCACGTAAAGGGGAGTAGCGTCAGGGAAACCTGAAATATAGTCGTCATTACATGAACATTGTGTTCATCGGCTGTATTGGCATATATATGCTTAGCAAGACCTTTGCCATATTTGGCAAAGGTCTTTTTTATGTGTTTTAGACCTTTACGTAGGGAATAGCAACTATAGATAGAAAGGCAAAAAAGAGAGGAGCAAAAGGATTGGATACATCACTATTACTTGAGTATGGCTGGGTGTTACTTGTCTTAATTGTTTTAGAAGGAGTACTGGCAGCAGATAATGCACTTGTGCTTGCTATTATGGTTAAGCACTTGCCTGATGATCAACGTAAAAAAGCATTGTTTTATGGATTAGCGGGGGCCTTTGTTTTCCGTCTTGGTTCATTATTCATTATTTCTTTCCTTGTGGATGTTTGGCAAGTTCAAGCAATTGGAGCGATTTACTTATTGTTTATTGCATTTAACCATTTGTTTAAGAAATTTGTTAAAAAGAAAGGCGATGCACATGGAGAACCAGATGAAGAAGCGCTTAATAAGAAGCGAGCAAAATCGGGTTTCTGGGTTACAGTCTTAAAAGTTGAACTTGCAGACATTGCGTTTGCTGTTGATTCGATCTTAGCTGCAGTAGCTTTAGCAGTAACGTTACCTCCAACAACTTTCCCTGAAATTGGAGGCCTTGACGGAGGTCAATTTGCTATCATCTTCCTCGGAGGATTAATTGGTTTAATTATTATGCGTTTTGCTGCAAATGCATTTGTGAAGCTTCTGAAAACACGTCCAGGTCTTGAGACAGCTGCCTTTCTAATCGTGGGCTGGGTTGGTGTGAAACTTGCTGTTTACACATTGGCACATCCAGAGTTAGGGGTTATTACCGAACACTTTCCTGAATCAAAACTATGGAAAATTTCATTCTGGATTGTGTTAGTTTTAATTGGTCTTGGTGGATGGTTCTTATCTAAAAAAGAGCCTTCACATGAAAAGGACCAGAAAAAAGAAGCAACATACTAACTTCATTTAAGGAAGTTATTTATAAAAGATAGGGAAAGAGAGCAGTGAGCGTGCTAAGTAAAAAAGCATGTGTCATTACTCTCTTTTTTTATGTGAGATTGTGGAAAAAGCACATCTTTTTGCGTATAGTCACCTTGTAAGTGTTAATGTATAATAGACAATTACTTGGAATATACCCTGAAACAGGACATTAGTCGCGAATACTTTATGAAAAGAAGGTGAGATCAATGCTGAGCATTCTATTTGGAGTGAAACGGAAACACACGGTAGAAGAGCTTGTTATGCAGGCTCAGAATGGTGATGATATTGTGCAGAACGAGCTTTTAGAACAGTATAAGCCGTTTATTGCAAAAACGGTGTCAAGCGTGTGCAAGCGCTACATATATGAAACAGACGATGAATTTAGTATTGGTCTCATTGCTTTTCACGAAGCTATCGAAAAATATACCGTTGCAAAAGGAAGTTCTTTCTTAAGTTTCTGTGAATTAGTGATAAGAAGACGTGTTATTGACTACATACGCAAAGAAGTTCGTTCACGTCAGCTGCAGGATCCATCAATTGATGATAATACACAATATGATGCAGACTTGTCGGTAAACTACCATTCACAAAAGCTTGAGCAAGAAATGAGAAAGGAAGAAATCATTCACTACAATGAGCAGTTAAAGCTTTTTAGTCTCTCATTAGAGGAAATTGTGAATGAAACACCAAAGCATAAACAGGCGAGAAAAAATGCAATGGAAGTTGCGGAGTGGATTGTTCGTCATCCTGATGTACTAGAAGCGCTCTTTTTGAAGAAAAGGCTTCAAATTGGGAAGATCGAAAAAGGTGTCCATGTTAGCCGAAAAACCATTGAGCGCAACCGAAAATATATTATTGCAATGACGATAGTTTTAGCAGGAGAGTACGTGTATTTAAAAGACTATATAAAAGGGGTGCTCACATCTTGAGAAAAGGTATTGTAATGGATATAAACCGTGAGTATATTGTTGTACTAACCCCTGATGGTGAATTTGCAAAAGCGAAGCGAGAGAAAGCGACGTATGAGCTTGGCGAAGAAGTTCCCGTTAAGCTTTATTCATCAAGAAAACGGCAAAATCAGCAAAGACAGCATTCAAAGTGGAGAAGGATGGCTTTTACAAGCTTAGTAATTGCAGCCGCTCTTTTATTATTTTTTATTCCCTTTGGTCAAAACAAACAAGAAGTGTTCGCTTATGTATCAATCGATATTAACCCAAGCATTGAAATCGGGGTTAATCCGTCATACGAAGTAATTTCACTAACAGGATATAATAAAGAAGGAAAAGAGATTATTACAAAGTTAAAGAAAAAATGGAAATATGAGTCATTTAAAAAGGTAGCAAATCGAATTTTAGAGAAAAGCAAAGAAGAGGGCTATCTTCATAAAGATAAGGAAATTCTTGTCACGACTTCTTATAGAGATGAGACTAGTAAAGAAAAGGAAAACTTTTCAAAAGTTGTCAAAGACTCAACAAAGACATGGCGGGAGTCAGAATATAAATTTGTTCAAAAAGATTGTTCCTTTAAGAAGCGAAATGAAGCTCAAAAGAAAGGACTCTCAGCAGGCAAATATATAGAAGAAAAAGATCCGGAAAAAGACCCAAAAGATCAACAACTTGAAGATAATGATGATGTGTTAACCGAAGAAACGGAAGAAGATGAAAAAATAGAAAAAGAAGAAAGTAAAGAAGAAGAGACTGATGTGGAAGAAGAACCCACATCTTCAGAAGAGGATGTAGAGAAAGAGGAACAAGAAACAAAGCCAGAAGAAACAGAGCAAGATTCCAAACAAGAAACAGAAGAGGATGAAAAAGAAAAAGAAAAAGAAAAAGAGGAGGATAATGCTCAACCACCAAAGCCAAATGAAAATCAAAGTGAAGCAAATAATGAAGAGAATCCAGAAGTTCCAAACTTAACACCTGAGGATGAGAACCAAAAACCAGCTGAACCTTCTAAGCAGCAAGGAAAAGACGAACAAACTGTACCGCCTCATTCTGGATCAAAAGGGCCTCCACCTCATGCTGAAAACGAGCATAGCAATCAAAATGAAGAAACAGAAGAAGAATAGCGCAAATGAAAGGCACAAGCAATTGCTTGTGCCTTTTGCCATTCATATTATTTTAGGTTGTTTTGCTGTGCTTGTGCAATAAGGCGTTTTGTGATTTCGCCACCAACAGAGCCGTTAGCACGAGCTGCTGTATCAGATCCTAGCGTTACACCAAACTCTTGAGCAATTTCATATTTATATTGATCAAGAAAGCTTTCAACACCCGGTACAAGTAATTTATTTCGACGAGCCATCTCGTTCACTCCTTTTATACATTTACAGCGCTCAGGCTGTATCTATAGTATAGGAGTTACAATACGAAAAATACCTGTTATCGCTTTCCAAGCAAGGAATAAATGCTTATTTCGCTAATGTATAAGGCTCAATTGATTGAAGAAATGTTTTTTGGAATGACTTAAGTTGATCCATATAATTTTCAGATGCTGATTGCATCTCAATACGAAGTTTATGATGTTCGTTCACAAATTGTTGAACAGATGCTTCATATTGCTCTTGAGCTTGTTTAATGAAATTATAACCAGCTTTTTGTTGTTCAGAAGAAAGCTGCTTCATTTTTACCATTGCCTCATTTACACGCTGCATCCATTGGTCATAAGATTGAGCAACACTTTCTCCTGCTGTTTTGCGGATGTTTTCAACTGTTTGAGCTTGAACTTCTTGAAGTTCTTGTTGCCATTGCTCATCTGTTTGTTCCACTTGTTCCATTGCTTTTTCAACAAATTGCTTTTGACCAGAAAGAGCCTTAAGCGTCCATTCTTCGAAGTTTTTGCTACCTTCTAGAAGAGTGTTAAATCCTTTAGACCATTGATCCCACATCATATCGATTACTGCATCATACTTAACGTTTGCCATTGCGTATTTCCTCCTTTGGATAATAAAAAAGTAAGCGGAGCGTGAAGGTGCAATAATCTAAAAAGAACAGTCATAGTTGTCTATCTCACGATCCATTGTATCTAGAAACACAGCCTTAAACCTGTGAATCTTCTTTCGATTGCTTTTCTTCTTCTTTTTCTACTTTTTTTGAAGAATTGAAAGGGAAAAACATGTTTGCGTAAAGATCGAAAAACGAATTTAACATGCTTTGGTATTGCTCAAGAGACTTAGCCCAGATTGTTAAATACTGTTCCCCAGCTTCTGTTATAGAATAAATGCGTCTTGCTGGTCCGTCTGAAGAAGTATCCCATTCAGACTTTACGAGTTCGTCTTTTTCCAACTGACGAAGAGTACGATAAACGTTCCCTTGATCAATGGATGTAAATCCAAAGTTCATAAGCTGTTGAATAAGCTTATAGCCATGTAGATTCCATTCCCGCAAACTCAGTAGTAAAAACGGAATCATTAAATTTTTTGGCGCTCCACCTAACGATTTGTCAGCCTCTTTTTTTGGTTTTGTTTCTTTCGATGACATCGTACCCCCCCAATCTAGAATAATAAGCTGGTATGAGTAGATGGAATGTTTTTCTATGTCTATAAGTGTAATTTACACCTACATGATGTTAGTGTCAATAAAAAAATTCTGAAGTTTAACAATTAATTGAAGAGTTTCGACAATATTCTCCAAAAAACATCAAAATATATCAAAAATTTAGAATTGTTTATTGTTAGAAAGAATTCTATAATGAATATATACCCTTTCCACATATTTTAGATTGTTCAATTTTTCTCAAGGAAAGGTCATCATCGAGAAAAGAAGGGAGTGGAGAAAATGGATCAGCAAAAATTATTCGACCCGTTTTTAGCATGGAAGGATATGTATGACAAAACTGAATCGTACTGGGGAAAGGTTTTAGGAGAAAACATGAAGAAGGATGAATTCTCTGACTGGATGGGAAAAGTATTAAACTTAAATCTTCAGTACCAGCAAGCTGTTAATGAAGTAACAACAAAATGCTTGGAACATGTTAATATTCCTTCGAAAGAGGACATTGCAAATGTAGCAACTCTTGTTGTAAATGTGGAAGAAAAGGTGGATTTTCTTGAAGAGCGCTTTGATAATCTCGAAGATGAGCAAAGCAATGCGCCAAACTTCAAACGAGAATTTACGAAAATCAAATCTGATGTGAAAGCATTAGATAGGAAGCTTGACCAAGTAGTTCAACTCCTACAAGCGCAACAGCAATTACAGGAAACGTTGCCAGAAACGTTACGGGAGGAACTTTCTTCTCAAAACGAAAAGATTAAAAAGCTTGACCAAGTAATGGAACTTCTACAAGCGCAACAGCAACTACAGGAAGCGTTGCCAGAAACGTTACGAGAAGAACTTTCTTCTCAAAACGAACAAATTCAGTCTGTTATTAAAGATAATGTGAAGCAATCTGCAGGAGCAGAAACGGCTGCATCTTCTGAAAAGGGAGAAGCAAAAAATCAAAAACAGGCTGGGAACTCACCAAAGCAACAACAGCAATCTTCATCAAAGAAATAAAGTTAAGTATAAAAACGTCAAGATAAAGAGAAAAAAACAACTAGTTTAAAACAAAGGGGAGAATGATGTTGACTTCATTACAGGGAAAAGTAGCAGTCGTAACAGGTGGATCTAAAGGAATCGGAGCATCTATTTCAAAGGAATTGGCGAAAAACGGAGTGAAGGTTGTTGTCAACTATAACAGCAACAAAGAAAGTGCAGAAGAGATTGTAAAGCAAATTGAAGCAGATGGTGGAGCAGCGGTTGCTATTGGAGCGGATGTTTCTTATAGTGAACAAGCTAAACGCCTTATTGAAGAAACAAAAGAAGCATTTGGACAGCTTGATATTTTAGTAAATAATGCGGGCATTACACGCGATAGAACGTTTAAGAAGCTTGGGGAAGAGGATTGGAGAAAAGTTATTGATGTAAACTTAAATAGCGTCTACAACACTACTTCCGCAGCCCTTACATACCTTTTAGAATCAGAAGGTGGGCGAGTAATTAACATTTCTTCCATTATTGGACAAGCAGGAGGATTTGGTCAAACAAACTATGCTGCTGCGAAAGCTGGTTTGTTAGGATTTACAAAATCTCTAGCTTTAGAGCTTGCACGCACAGGTGTAACAGTAAACTCAATTTGTCCAGGATTCATTGAGACAGAAATGGTAATGGCTATGCCTGAAAATGTACGTGAACAAGTTATTTCAAAAATCCCTGCGCGTCGTCTCGGTCATGCAGAAGAAATTGCTCGTGGCGTTTTATACTTATGCCAAGATGGAGCTTATATCACAGGTCAAGAGCTAAGCATTAACGGCGGTTTATATATGTAAGTGACCATCAAGACGTTGTCTGCAACATGATAGCGTCTTCCGTCAGGTTATACAAAAAAATGAAAAGGAGTGAGTACGTGTGTCAATTGGAACTAGACCATATGCAGAGCAGATGGAAAAATTGTTAGCTACAATGCCGAAGGAGTATAAACATTCTGCTCGACGCTTTAAACGGGCAGTGGAAATTTTAACAACAGAACCCGAGCCTGAAGTAGGGTTAACTCCTAAGGAGACCATTTGGAAGAAGAATAAAGCAAAGCTTTATAGATATGTGCCAAAACAAGAAACTACTCACCGTACACCTATCTTAATGGTATACGCTCTTATCAATAAACCGTATATTCTTGATTTGACAAAGGGGAACAGTCTTGTAGAATATCTTCTTGATCGCGGATTTGACGTGTATCTATTAGATTGGGGCACTCCTGGGCTTGAAGACCAAGATATGAAGCTTGATGATTATATCTTAGACTACATTCCAAGAGCAGTGAAAAAAGTGTTGCGTACGTCAGGAGCTAGTGATTTGTCCATCTTAGGATATTGTATGGGTGGAACGATGACGTCTATCTTCGCTTCTCTACATGATGATTTACCAATTAAGAACCTTATTTTTATGACTAGTCCTTTTGATTTCTCAGAAACAGGACTTTATGGTGTGTTCTTAGATGAACGTTACTTTAACCTCGATAAAGTAGTTGATACACTTGGGAATATTCCTCCTGATATGATTGATTTTGGGAATAAGATGCTTAAACCGATTACGAACTTCTATGGCCCATATGTTACCCTTATGGATCGATCAGAAAATCAGCGTTTTGTTGAGAGCTGGAAACTGATGCAGAAGTGGGTAGGAGATGGTATTCCATTCCCGGGTGAAGCTTATCGTCAGTGGATTCGCGATTTCTATCAACAAAACAAGCTAATTAAAGGTGAACTTACTGTAAGAGGTCGAAAAGTAGACTTGTCTAAAATTAAAGCAAGCGTTTTAAATATTGCGGCAGATCGAGATCATATTGCAATGCCGCAGCAAGTAGAATCACTAATGAATGTTATTTCTAGCAAGGATAAAGAATTTAAGCTTCTAAATACAGGGCATGTTTCAGTTGTATTTGGACCAAAAGCTGTAAAGGAAACATATCCTTGCATTGGAGACTGGTTAGTGAAACGTTCGTAACACAAAAAGCATGCTCTTTAAAGAGCATGCTTTTTATATTCCAAAGCTTCTTTTAATAAATCGACTAAGTGAACAGCTCTTATTTTATCACTAAGTCCTTCTCGTTCAATACCGAGCTTCATTTGGAGTAGACAGCCAGGATTTGTTGTTACAACAGTTTGACAATGTGTTTTTTGCACAGAGCCCATTTTGCGGTTTAAAATTTGCATTGACATGTCTGATTCTAAAATATTATAGATGCCAGCAGATCCACAGCAGCTTTCTGCGTTCTCCATTTCGATATAAGAAACGTTAGTGAGAGAGCGTAATAGCTTTCTTGGTTCCTCATGTATGTTCATCACGTTGCGTAAGTGACAAGAATCTTGATACGTAATAATTTGAGGTGGAAGGGCAAGCTCTTTTTTATGGAAGTCCAGCTCTACTAAGAGGGAAGAGATATCTTTTAGTTTA
>Ga0209463_1001194_pt1 | contig 16426 bp, 16 predicted proteins | sample AgamicMgSfrz_FD_187169 | JGI IMG/M metagenome (GOLD analysis project Ga0209463, IMG submission 187169) | Agave microbial communities from Guanajuato, Mexico - Mg.Sf.rz (SPAdes) (version 2) | ecosystem: Host-associated > Plants > Phyllosphere > Phylloplane/Leaf | place: Guanajuato, Mexico... | reverse complement strand
GCGTTAAGCAAGTCAATGGCGGAAATTATCCAGGCCGATATGCGTCAGATAGGTGTAGACGTGGCGCTCATTGGTGAAGAGGAAAGCAGCATTTATGCCCGCCAGCGTAACGGTCGCTTTGGCATGATTTTCAATCGTACCTGGGGCGCTCCCTACGATCCGCATGCGTTTATAAGTTCGATGCGTGTCCCTGCGCATGCCGACTTCCAGGCGCAGCAAGGCCTGGCAGACAAGCCGCTGATTGACCGGGAAATTGGTGAGGTACTGCAGACGACGGATGAAACGCAGCGACAGGCGTTGTATCGCGATATCCTGACCCGTCTGCACGACGAGGCGGTTTATCTGCCGATCAGTTACGTTTCGACGATGGTCGTGGCTAAACCTGAGCTGGGCGTGATCCCCTATGCGCCTGTCGCGTCAGACATTCCGTTTGAACAGATTAAGCCGGTGAACCCCTGATGTTGCGTTATGTGCTACGACGCTTTCTGCTGCTCATTCCGATGGTTTTCGCCGCCTCGGTGCTCATTTTTCTGATGCTGTATCTGGGAACGGGCGACCCGGCTCTTGACTATCTGCGTTTGTCTAACTTGCCGCCAACGCCGGAGATGGTCGCTTCCACGCGCGCGTTACTGGGGCTGGATCGGTCGCCGATCGTACAGTACGGCAGCTGGCTGTGGCGAGTGCTGCATCTTGATTTCGGCATCTCGTTCGCCACCCAACGCCCGGTGCTGGATGATATGCTGAACTTTCTGCCCGCCACGCTACAGCTGGCAGGGGCTGCGCTGATCCTGATCCTGTTTACATCGGTACCGCTCGGCATTTGGGCGGCCCGTTATCGCAACCGCCTGCCAGATTTTGTGGTGCGCTTAATTGCTCTTGCTGGCGTGTCAATGCCCAACTTCTGGCTCGCCTTCCTGCTGGTGATGCTTTTCTCTGTCTGCCTGCATTGGTTGCCGGTGATGGGGTATGGCAGTTGGCGGCATATTGTGTTACCGGCAATATCCGTTGCTTTTATGTCGTTGGCTGTCAATGCTCGTCTGCTGCGAGCCAGCATGCTGGACGTCGCCGGGCAGCGTCATGTTACCTGGGCGCGACTGCGCGGTCTGAGTGAGAAGCAAACCGAACGCCGCCATATTTTGCGCAATGCTTTGCTGCCAATGATTACCTCTGTGGGGATGCACTTTGGCGAGCTGATGGGTGGAACGATGATTATCGAAAATATTTTTGCCTGGCCGGGCGTCGGGCGCTATGCCGTCTCGGCAATATTTAATCGTGACTACCCGGTGATCCAGTGCTTTATGCTGATAATGGTAATCGTTTTTGTGATCGGTAACCTGATTGTTGATCTGTTGAATGCCGCGCTGGATCCGCGCATTCGTCGCCATGAAGGAGCGCATTCGTGATTTTTTTCCTCTCCGCGCGCTGGTCTGTACGTCTGGCAATGATCGTTATTGTTACGCTGGTCGTGATTGCGCTCACCAGCCAGTGGTGGCTGCCTTACGATCCGCAGGCGATTGATTTATCGTCGCGTCTGCTGTCACCGGGTAGTCAGCACTGGCTGGGCACCGACCATCTGGGGCGCGATATTTTCTCTCGTCTGCTGGCGGCAACCCGCGTATCGCTCGGCTCGGTGATGGCCTGTCTGTTCCTGGTGTTGGCGCTGGGGCTGATCGTTGGTGGCAGCGCTGGATTAATTGGTGGCCGCGTAGATCAGGCTGCCATGCGCGTCGCGGATATGTTTATGACTTTTCCAACCTCTATCCTCTCCTTTTTTATGGTTGGCATCCTGGGCACGGGATTGACCAATGTGATCATCGCCATCGCTCTGTCGCACTGGGCGTGGTATGCGCGCATGGTTCGCAGCCTGGTGATCTCTCTGCGTCAGCGCGAATTTATACTTGCCGCCCGGCTTTCTGGCGCGGGCCATGTTCGGATCTTTATGGACCATCTGGCCGGAGCGGCGATCCCGTCGCTGCTGGTGCTGGCGACGCTGGATATGGGGCACATGATGCTGCACGTTGCCGGCATGTCTTTCCTTGGCCTCGGCGTTACCGCTCCCACGGCAGAATGGGGGGTGATGATTAACGACGCCCGTCAGTACATCTGGACCCAGCCGTTGCAAATGTTCTGGCCGGGGCTGGCGTTGTTTATCAGTGTGATGGCCTTCAACCTGTTGGGTGACGCCCTGCGCGATCATCTGGATCCTCATCTGGTCACGGAGTATGCCCACTGATGCCGCAACAAATTGAACTGCAAAATATCGTTCTGGAGGCCGGGCGCCCGCTGGTGCATGGCGTCACGTTGACGATCAAACGCGGACGTGTGCTGGCGCTGGTCGGCAGCAGCGGCAGCGGTAAATCGCTGACCTGTGCGGCGGCGCTGGGGGTTCTGCCCGCAGGCGTCCGTCAGACGGCCGGGGCAATTCTCGTGGACAGTAAACCGATCTCGCCGGCGTCTCTGCGCGGGAGTAAAGTCGCGACCATTATGCAAAACCCGCGTAGTGCTTTTAACCCCCTGTACACGATGGCAACCCATGCGCGGGAGAGCTGTCTGGCGTTGGGCAAACCGGCGGATAATACCACGCTTATCAATGCATTAGAGGCCGTTGGGCTGGAAAATGCAGAGCGAGTTTTGCAGCTCTACCCGTTTGAGATGAGCGGCGGTATGTTGCAGCGTATGATGATTGCCATCATGTTGCTGTGTGACGCGCCGTTTGTCATCGCTGACGAACCCACGACCGATCTGGATACGGTGGCCCAGGCGCGTATTCTCGATCTGCTGGAAAGCGTTATGAAAACGCGTGAGATCGGTATGCTGTTGGTGACGCATGATATGGGCGTAGTGGCGCGCCTGGCGGATGAGGTAGCGGTGATGGACAGGGGAAATATTGTCGAGCAGGGCGATGTTGATACGCTGTTCCGCACGCCAAAGCACGCCGTGACCCGTGCGCTGATTGCAGCCCATTTCGCCATGTACGGTATGGAGTTAGCATCATGACATTACTCACCGCTTCTGCCCTTTGGCATCAGTACGCCCATGCTAATCTGAGCGGTAAACCCCAGCATCAGACGGTGTTAAAGGATGTTTCATTAAAACTTAACCGTGGCGAGACGGTCGCTTTACTGGGACGCAGCGGCTGTGGGAAAAGCACACTGGCGCGTCTGCTGGTTGGGTTAGAATCGCCCACCCAGGGTAGCATCTGCTGGCGGGGTGAATCACTGGCGAAGCTTAACCGCGCAAAACGTAAAATGTTTCGCAGAGAAATTCAGATGGTATTTCAGGATGCGATAAGTGCGGTTAATCCACGTAAAACGGTGCGTGAAATTCTGCAAGAGCCGATGCGTCATTTACTTTCACTCTCCAGAGCTGAACAGATAGCGCGGGTAAGCGAAATGCTGGAAGCGGTCGGGCTGGATAAAAGCGTGGCTGGTAAGCGGCCTCCCCAGCTGAGCGGTGGACAGCTTCAGCGCATCTGTCTGGCACGGGCTCTGGTTGTTGAACCCAAGTTATTGATACTGGATGAGGCGGTCTCTAATCTTGACCTGGTGCTGCAGGCTGAAGTACTCCGCCTGCTCAAAAAACTCCAGCAACACTTTGGTACCGCCTGTTTGTTTATTACTCATGATGTACGCCTGGTGGAACGTTTTTGCCAGCGGGTTATCGTCATGGATGAAGGGCGAATTGTTGAAACGCAAACCGTCGGTGCGGCATTAACCTTCTCTTCAGATGCCGGACGTATGTTACAGCGTGCTGTGCTTCCCGCATTTCCGCTACGGCAACGTGCTGTGTAATCAGGTGCATACAGATAATCGTCAGCCGTTGCGGTAAGACAGGACGGGAAAAGCTGGATGACGAAGCCCTAAAACAGCGCGGCCTGCTGCGGCCAGTCCGGCGCAGCGCCCACCTGCGGCAGCGCCTGTTGCAGACGCGGCCATAATATTTGCACCAGATCCAGCACCTCGCCAATATCGGGCGTATGAATAAACAGCCAGGGCGTGCCCTGCGCCTGCCAGCCGGGCAGGGTAGCCAGCCAGTCGTTAAACCACTGCTGATTTTCCTGCGGCGAATCGCTGCCGATAAAGCGCACCATCGGATCGCTGGCGGTCATAATGGCGTGCGGCGGCACTTTCGGTTTTTTCGACTGGGCGTCCCGCGTGGCGATGCTGGTGGAACGGGAGGCATGGACCGGACGGCTGTCGAGGATCACGCGGTTTACGCCGCGTTGATGCAGCCCACGGTTGAGCGCACGCTCCGCCTCGCCTTTAGCGAAGAACGCCGGATGACGCACCTCAACGCCGTAGCGAAAAACGTCGGGCAGGCGATCGAGAAACGCCCACAGCGCCGTCAGCGAATCAGGGCCGAAAGCGGCGGGCAGCTGCAGCCAGTATTGTCCGATGCGCGCACTGAGCGGATCCAGCGTGCGGAAAAATTCATCGACCAGATCGTCGCAGTCACGCAGCGCCGCCTGATGGCTGATACTGGCGGGAAATTTAAAGCAGAAGCGAAAAGCATCGCTGGTCATCGCCTGCCAGCGCAGCACCACTTCCGCTCTGGGCAGCGCATACAGCGTGGTATTGCCCTCCACGCAGTTAAAGTAACGTGCGTAATCGGCCAGCGTTTCCAGACCATAGCGTTTCCAGTGCGGATGTTGCCACTGCGGCAAACCGAGACGAAATGTCATGATACTCCCGTAGCGGACAAGGCCGGGTTAATCAATCCGGCTCAGCGCCGGCCGGTGAGGTCGGCGCGAGCGTTAAGGTGGTATACGCGCGGAGCGGAAATGATTTCAGCCGTCCGCATCAAACTGCCATTTAATCAGATGCTTTATGCGCGGTTAACCGCCATATCGCTACGACCTGACGTCGCCTTAACCGCTGCGATGGCCCGCAGGTTACAGCGCGGCGATAATCTCATCGGTGCGACGAATTTTCGCAATGCGCGGGAAAATCCACTGCAGGCTACTATTATGCTGCTCGGTGCTGCCCGCGCTGCAAATATCCTCGGCAATCACCAGATTGAAGCCCAGCTCCCAGGCGTTACGCGCGGTAGATTCTACGCCAATATTGGTGGAAATGCCGCCCAGCACAATGGTATCAATGCCGCGACGGCGCAGCTGCAACTCCAGATCGGTGCCGTAAAACGCGCCCCACTGATGCTTCACCACCTCAATATCACTCGCCTCGACGCCCAGCGCGCTCGGGTAATGCCACCAGTTTTCCGGCAGCGCGTCATGCCCCAGCGGCGCATCCACTTCCTGCTTAGGCGCATCGCCAAAATCGGGCGCCCAGCCTACGCGCACCAGCACTACCGGCGCGTTCGCGGCGCGGAACCTGGCGGCCAGCTTTGCGGCGCCCTCAACCACCTGCTCAGCGCTGTGCGGCCCGCCGGCAAAAGGGAGAATACCTTCCTGCAAATCGATTAAAACCAGAGCGGTTGCTGTGGGATTGAGTTTCATCTTCTTCTCCGCAAATCAATAAAACCGTTAGCCTACGTGAGACACTCGCCAGCGGGCGAGTGGAAAAATGTCGTTAATTCATCAATTTTGTGAATTTATATGTGCATGGCGCTAACATTAGCGCGAACCGGGTAACAAATGCGCGCGCTTTGCCCTCTGCGCGCCGTTCCCCCTTATCGTGCCTCGCTTTTTACATTATAATGCCTGCCTTTTTGCGGCAGCGTCTGCCTGACGGTTATCCGCCGGATGACCTGACTCCAAGACGACACACCAGCGCTGCCCATGCGCAGCGGCGAAGTTAAAAGGATAGCGTTATGCGTACAGAATATTGCGGACAGATCAATCTGTCTCATGTTGGTCAGCAAGTGACTCTCTGCGGTTGGGTTAACCGCCGCCGCGATCTCGGTAGCCTGATCTTTATCGATATGCGCGACCGTGAAGGCATTGTGCAGGTCTTTTTCGATCCAGACCGTCAGGAAGCGTTCAGGCTGGCCTCCGAGCTGCGTAACGAGTTCTGCATTCAGATTACCGGCGTGGTGCGCGCCCGTGACGAACGCAACAAAAACCCCGATATGGCCACCGGTGAAGTGGAAGTGTTTGCTACCGAACTGACCATTATCAACCGCGCTGAACCGCTGCCGCTGGATTCCAACCAGGTGAACACCGAAGAAGCGCGTCTGAAATACCGCTATCTTGACCTGCGTCGCCCGGAAATGGCGCAGCGCCTGAAAGCGCGCGCCAAAATTACCAGCTTCGTGCGCCGCTTTATGGATGATAACGGCTTCCTCGATATCGAAACGCCGATGCTGACCAAAGCGACGCCGGAAGGCGCGCGCGATTATCTGGTGCCGAGCCGCGTACATAAAGGCAAGTTTTACGCGCTGCCGCAGTCGCCGCAGCTGTTCAAACAGCTGCTGATGATGTCTGGCTTCGATCGCTACTACCAGATCGTAAAATGCTTCCGTGACGAAGACCTGCGCGCCGATCGCCAGCCTGAATTTACCCAGATCGATGTGGAAACCTCCTTTATGACCGCGCCGCAGGTGCGGGAAGTGATGGAGCGCATGGTGCGTCAGCTGTGGCAGGAAGTGAAAGGCGTCGATCTCGGCGCGTTCCCGCAGATGACTTTTGCCGAAGCGATGCGTCGTTTTGGTTCCGATAAGCCGGATCTGCGTAACCCGATGGAGCTGGTGGATGTCGCCGATCTGGTGAAAGAGGTCGAGTTTAAAGTCTTCTCTGGCCCGGCCAACGATGCCAAAGGCCGCGTGGCGGCGCTGCGCGTACCGGGCGGGGCGCAGCTCAGCCGTAAACAGATCGACGAATACGGTAAATTTATTGAGATTTACGGCGCGAAAGGTCTGGCTTACATCAAAGTTAACCAGCGCGCGCAGGGCCTGGAAGGCATTCAAAGCCCGGTGGCCAGGTTCCTTAATGCGGAAATCGTGGAAGCGATTCTGGAACGTACCGGCGCACAGGATGGCGATATGGTGTTCTTCGGCGCCGATAAAGCGGGCGTGGTGGCCGATGCGATGGGCGCGCTGCGTCTGAAGCTGGGCCGCGATCTGAACATTACCGATACGAGCGCCTGGAAACCGCTGTGGGTGATCGACTTCCCGATGTTTGAAGACAACGGTGAAGGCGGCCTGAGCGCGATGCACCATCCGTTCACCGCGCCGCGCGATATGACGCCGGAACAGCTGAAAAACGCGCCGGAAACTGCTATCGCAAATGCCTACGATATGGTGATCAACGGCTACGAAGTGGGCGGCGGCTCGGTGCGTATTCACAACGGCCAGATGCAGCAAACCGTATTTAGCATTCTGGGCATTACCGAAGCAGAGCAGCGCGAGAAGTTCGGCTTCCTGCTGGATGCGCTGAAGTTCGGTACGCCGCCGCACGCGGGCCTGGCCTTTGGTCTGGACCGTCTGGTGATGCTGCTGACCGGCACTGATAACATTCGTGATGTTATCGCTTTCCCGAAAACGACCGCCGCCGCCTGTCTGATGACCGAAGCGCCAGGCTACGCCAGCCCGGCATCGCTGGAAGAGCTGGGCATCCAGGTGGTCAAAAAGGAAAAGCCAGAGAGCCTGTAAGATGACCTTTAAGCAGCCCGTTTCGGTACTGGTAGTGATTTATGCGCAGGATACCGGACGGGTGCTGATGTTACAGCGCCGCGACGATCCCGAGTTCTGGCAGTCGGTCACCGGCAGCCTGGAAGCGGGAGAGACGCCTTTTGATGCGGCGCGGCGCGAAGTATGGGAGGAGCTGGCGATCGATGTGACGGCCGAAGGGCTGATGCTTGACGATTGCCGGCGGCAGATTGAGTTCGAAATCTTTCCGCACTTTCGTCATCGCTATGCGCCGCACGTCACGCACAACCGGGAACACTGGTTCCGGCTGGCGCTGCCCGGCGAGCGCAGCATTATGTTAAGCGAACATCTGGCCTGGCAATGGCTGGATGCCGCCGAGGCCGCCCGCCTCACCAAGTCCTGGAGTAATCGCCAGGCAATTGAAGAATTCGTCGGCTAACCGCTGCCGACAGCAGCGCGGCGCTGTTTATAGCGAGCGCGCTGAAGCCGTCAGTCAGTGTGGACTGATACCAAATCAACAGCGTCAGACATCAGGTGCGTGAGCTCCCTGCGGGGAAGCTGGCCTGATGGCGTCTGACCGGTGTCAAACTGGAGAGAGCAGAGTTATGGCAGGTCATAGTAAATGGGCCAACACCAAACACCGCAAAGCGGCACAGGATGCCAGGCGCGGTAAGATTTTTACCAAAATTATTCGCGAGCTGGTCACGGCGGCGAAGCTGGGTGGCGGCGATCCCGCCTCCAATCCGCGCCTGCGTGCGGCCATGGATAAAGCGCTGTCCAATAACATGACGCGTGACACCATGGATCGCGCTATTGCGCGCGGCGTCGGCGGCGACGATAACAGCAACATGGAAACCATCATTTATGAAGGTTACGGTCCTGGCGGCACCGCGGTAATGGTGGAGTGCCTGAGCGACAACCGTAACCGTACCGTTTCCGAAGTGCGTCACGCCTTTACCAAATGCGGCGGCAACCTCGGCACCGACGGCTCCGTAGCTTACCTGTTCACCAAAAAAGGCGTTATTTCCTATGCGCCGGGCCTGGATGAAGATACGGTGATGGACGCGGCGCTGGAAGCGGGCGCGGACGATGTGGTGACTTACGACGACGGCGCGATTGACGTCTTCACGCCGTGGGAAACTTTCGGCGCGGTGAAAGATGCGCTGGATGCGGCCGGATTGAAAGCGGAAAACGCTGAAGTGACTATGATCCCGTCTACCAAAGCGGATATGGACATGGAAACGGCGCCGAAACTGATGCGTCTTATCGATATGCTGGAAGACTGCGACGACGTGCAGGAAGTCTACCATAACGGTGAGATGTCCGATGAGGTGGCGGCGACCCTGTAATGGTTGCTCTCCCTCTAAAACCTGACGGAGCGGCCTGATGGCGATTATTCTGGGCATTGACCCTGGTTCACGTATTACCGGCTATGGCGTGATCCGTCAGGTGGGAAGGCAGTTAACCTATTTGGGCAGCGGCTGTATTCGTACCGGCGTTGACGATCTGCCGTCCCGTCTGAAGCTGATTTACGCGGGTGTCACGGAAATTATTACGCAGTTCCAGCCCGACTATTTCGCCATTGAGCAGGTTTTTATGGCGAAAAACGCCGACTCGGCGCTGAAGCTGGGCCAGGCCCGCGGTGCAGCAATTGTAGCGGCGGTGAATCAGGATCTGCCGGTATTTGAGTACGCGGCGCGCCAGGTGAAGCAGACCGTGGTCGGCATCGGCAGCGCGGAAAAAAGCCAGGTGCAGCATATGGTGCGCACGCTGCTGAAGCTGGCGGCCAGGCCGCAGGCTGACGCCGCCGATGCGCTGGCTATCGCCATTACCCACTGTCACGTGAGTCAGAATGCCAACCGCCTGAGCGATACGCGTCTGACCCTGACGCGCGGCAGGTTGCGTTCGTAAGTCATTATCAGGCTGGATATTCATCCAGCCTTTTTTATGTTATAACTCTGACACTTTCTCTCCCCCTGAATCAAAGGAAGCTACTGTGATAGGTCGTCTGCGAGGCATTATTCTGGAAAAACAGCCGCCGCTGGTATTAATCGAAGCGAACGGCGTGGGCTACGACGTCCACATGCCTATGACCTGCTTCTATGAGCTGCCCGAACTCAATCAGGAAGCCATTATTTTTACCCAGTTTATCGTGCGTGAAGATGCGCAGCTGCTGTATGGCTTTACCAGCAAGCAGGAGCGGGCGCTGTTTCGCGAGCTGATTAAAGTCAATGGCGTTGGGCCAAAGCTGGCGCTGGCGATCCTCTCCGGTATGTCGGCGCAGCAGTTCGTGACCGCCGTCGAGCGCGAAGAAGTCGCGACGCTGGTAAAGCTGCCTGGCGTCGGCAAGAAAACCGCCGAGCGTCTGGTGGTGGAAATGAAAGACCGCTTTAAAGGCATGCATGGCGACCTGTTCGGCGGCGACGCCACCTTTACGTTGACCAGCGAAAATGCGCCGGTTGACAGCAACGATGCCGAAGCCGAAGCGGTTGCCGCGCTGGTGGCGTTGGGGTATAAACCGCAGGAAGCCAGCCGGATGGTCAGCAAAGTGGGCCGCCCGGATGCTGATTGTGAAACCCTGATCCGTGAAGCGCTGCGTGCTGCGCTCTGAGGTAAACCATGATTGAAGCCGATCGCCTGGTGTCAGCCGGCAATGTCAGCGAAGAAGAAATTATCGATCGCGCGATTCGTCCGCGTCTGCTGGAAGAATATGTCGGCCAGCCTCAGGTGCGCGAACAGATGGAAATCTTTATCAAGGCGGCTAAGATGCGCGGCGACGCGCTGGATCACCTGCTGATTTTCGGCCCGCCGGGGCTGGGTAAAACCACGCTGGCGAATATCGTTGCCAATGAGATGGGCGTTAATCTGCGCACCACTTCCGGCCCGGTGCTGGAAAAAGCGGGCGACCTGGCGGCGATGCTGACCAATCTTGAGCCGCACGACGTGCTGTTTATTGATGAAATCCATCGCCTGTCGCCGGTGGTGGAAGAGGTGCTGTATCCGGCGATGGAAGATTATCAGCTGGATATTATGATCGGCGAAGGCCCGGCGGCGCGCTCGATTAAGCTCGATCTGCCGCCGTTTACTCTGATTGGCGCCACCACGCGCGCGGGCTCGCTCACTTCGCCGCTGCGCGACCGTTTCGGCATTGTGCAGCGCCTGGAGTTCTATCAGGTTAAAGATTTGCAGCATATCGTTGGCCGCAGCGCCGCCTGTCTCGGCCTTGACCTGAGTGCGGAAGGGGCGCTGGAAGTGGCGCGCCGCGCGCGCGGTACGCCGCGTATCGCTAACCGCCTGCTGCGCCGCGTGCGCGATTTTGCCGAAGTACGCGCCGAAGGCGTAATGGATGGCGAGGTGGCGGCGAGGGCGCTCGATATGCTGAATGTCGATCATGAAGGTTTCGACTATATGGACCGTAAGCTGCTGCTGGCGATTATCGATAAGTTTACCGGCGGGCCGGTAGGGCTGGATAACCTGGCGGCGGCGATTGGCGAAGAGCGCGAAACGATTGAAGATGTGCTGGAACCCTATCTGATTCAGCAAGGTTTTATCCAGCGCACGCCGCGCGGACGTATCGCGACGCAGCACGCCTATAAGCATTTCGGTATTACCCGCGACGTTTAAATAACAGCTTTTAATCCTGGAACCTGAAAAAGCATTGCCGCGACGCATAAAATGCCAGCAGCGTTGATGTTAAACAGATGACAAAGCCTGAGGTAAAAGTAAACAGGCGATACCTGACGCTGAGGTGAGAGAGGTCCCGGCAAGGAGTAAAGCGTCCCGCGCCATGGAGGGCGCGGGCCGAGCCTGTCATGGATGACGGCCTTTGCGTCTTTACGGAAGGCCGGGACCTCTCTCGCAGACACTTGTTAACAATTTCACGCCAGCATCTGCTGGCGTTTTTAATGATACAGAAGTAAGGCTTACACCGGCGCTTTTTTCATCAGGCTGAAAATAAACAGCAGCGCCGCGCACAGCACCACCGAGGGGCCAGCTGGCGTGTCGTAAACTGCCGAAAAGCTCAGACCGCCGGTCACGGCGATAATACCGGCGCCAACCGCGGTTAATGCCATCTGCTCCGGCGAACGGGCAAAGCGGCGCGCGGCAGCGGCAGGGATCACCAGCAGGGACGTAATAATCAGGGCGCCGACAAACTTCATCGCCACCCCGATAGTCAGCGCGGTAATCAGCATCAACAGCATTCGCGTACGCGCAATGTTTACGCCGTCTACCTGCGCCAGCTCCGGGCTGATAGTCATCGATAACAACGGACGCCATTGCCAGGCCAGCGTTGCCAGCACCAGCGCTACGCCGCCGCCGATAATCACGAGATCTTCCGGCGTCACCGCCAGCAGATCGCCAAACAGATAAGCCATCAGATCGACGCGCACGTTGGACATCAGGCTGACGACGACCAGTCCCAGCGATAATGCGCTGTGCGCCATAATCCCCAACAGCGTATCAATGCCCAAATGAGGACGGCGTTCCAGCCAGACCAGGCCCAGCGCCAGCAGCAGCGTTACCGCAATCACCGCATAAAACGGATTCACATTCAGCAGCAGGCCGAACGCCACGCCCAGCAGCGAAGCGTGCGCCAGGGTATCGCCGAAATAGGACATGCGGCGCCAGACCACAAAGGAACCCAACGGGCCAGCCGCCAGCGCCAGCATAACGCCACCCAGCCAGCCGGGAAGTAACAGCTCAATCATTATCGTTCTTGTCCCTTACGCAATACTATTCGTCCCTGCAAATCGTGACGATGGTTATGATGATGACGGTAAATAGCCAGCTGCTCCGCGCCGCGCGGGCCGAACATGGCGATAAATTCCGGGTGACGCGAGACCACTTCCGGCGTACCGGAGCAGCAGATATGGTGATTCAGACACAGCACTTCATCGGTTTTCGCCATCACTAAATGCAGATCGTGCGAAACCATCAATACTGCGCAGTTCAGCTCAAGGCGCAGCTGATTAATCAGATCGTACAGCGCCACCTGGCCGTTAACGTCCACGCCCTGCGTAGGTTCGTCCAGCACCAGCAGATGCGGCTGGTTGAGCAGGGCGCGCGCCAGCAGTACGCGCTGCGTTTCGCCGCCCGACAGTTTTTGCAGCGCGGCATGTTGAAGATGGCCTGCCTGCACGCGTTTCAGCGCCGGTAAAACGTCCGACTTACGCGTACCGGGGCGCAGCCGCAAAAAGCGTTCGACGGTAAGCGGCAGGGTAGGATCAAGATGGAGTTTTTGTGGCACGTAACCGATGCGCAGCGGGTTATCGCGCTTAAGCCAGCCGCTGTCAGGTTCGATCAGCCCCAGCACCACGCGAACTAAAGTCGATTTCCCGGCGCCGTTGGGGCCAAGCAGCGTCAGAATCCGTCCTGGTTCCAGCGATAAAGAGATATTCGACAATACCTGACGCTGGCCAAAACTGACGGAAATATTTTCCAGACTAATCAGTGAGGTCATAATTATTAATGCTTGCAGAAGTTATCGGATGTTATAATATCACAATCCATCACCCGCCCACGATGGATTGAAGCATTATGTTACAGAATAAAAAAACGTTACTCTCTCTGTTATTTTCCTTTGGTTTTGCCGCTTCGCTTAGCGCTCCTGCCAGCGCTGCGGTTGTTGCATCGATCAAGCCGTTGGGCTTTATTGCTGCCGCCATCGCCGATGGCGTTACACCGGTAGAAGTTTTGCTGCCGGATGGCGCTTCCGAACACGATTACGCGCTGCGTCCTTCCGACGTCAAACGCTTGCAGGGCGCGGATCTGGTGGTATGGGTTGGCCCTGAAATGGAAGCCTTTATCAGTAAAACCGCCAGCGCATTTCCCGCGCAAAAAAACCTCGAACTGGCCAGTTTGCCAGCGGTGAAACCGCTACTCATTACCGGGGCCGAAGAGGAGGATGAGCATCATGATGAAGGCGATGAACATCATGATGAAGCGCACGAACATCACCATCACGGACAATATAATATGCACCTGTGGATGTCGCCGGAAATAGCGCGCCAATCTGCGGTTGCAATCCATCAGAAATTATTGGAACTTATGCCGCAGAGCAAAGACAAACTGGACGCGAACCTGGAGCAATTCGAGTCAGAATTGGCTACCAGTGATGCTCAAATCGCGCGTCAGCTGGATCCGGTGAAAGGAAAAGGATATTTCGTTTTTCATGATGCTTATAGCTACTTTGAAAAGCACTACGGTCTCACGCCGCTTGGCCATTTTACCGTTAATCCTGAAATCCAACCGGGTGCGCAGCGTTTACATCAAATTCGAACACAGTTGGTTGAGCAAAAAGCGACCTGCGTTTTTGCTGAGCCACAATTCAGGCCGGCCGTAATCGATGCCGTTGCCAGAGGAACTCAGGTGCGTAAAGGTACGCTCGATCCGCTGGGAATGGGTATCAGCTTAGGAAAAGACAGTTATGTGAAATTTCTCTCACAGCTGTCGAGCCAGTATGAAAGCTGCCTGAAAGGAGCATGAGGAATCCCTGAAAGTGCAACAGATAGCCCGCTCTGTCGCCCTGGCGTTTAATAATCTGCCGCGACCCCACCGCGTTATGCTTGGGTCGCTGACCGTTGTTACTTTGGCCGTCGCTGTCTGGCGGCCTTTTGTTTACCATCCGGGCGAAACGACGCCCATCGTTAAAACCATTGAAATCGATAAGAACGAGCTGCGCACGCTGTTGCCTGAGGCCAGCGAGCCGCTCGATCAGCTCGCGCCTGAAGATGACCTGCCAACCGATGAAATCGATCAGGATGTGACGGCGGAAGCCGGCACGCATGACTATGTGGTTTCCAGCGGCGATACGCTGAGCAGCGTGCTGAATCAGTACGGCATCGATATGGGCGAAATTAGCCAGCTGGTGAAGACGGATACCGATCTGCGCAACCTGAAGGTGGGGCAACAGCTCTCCTGGACGCTGACCGACGACGGCCAGCTCCAGCGTCTGACCTGGGAAATCTCCCGGCGCGAAACCCGCACTTACGATCGCCTTGATAACGGCTTTAAAATGTCCAGCGAGCTGCAAAAAGGCGAGTGGACTAACCGCGTGCTGACCGGCGTCGTTAACGGCAGCTTCGTCAGCAGCGCCCAGCGCGCCGGACTGAACAGCGGAGAAATCAATAGCGTAATTAAGGCGCTGCAGTGGCAGATGGATTTTCGCAAGCTGCAGACCGGCGATAAATTCAGCGTGCTGATGTCGCGTGAGGTACTGGACGGCAAGAATGAGCAGAGCCAGCTGTTAGGCGTGCGTCTGCGCAGCGGCGGAAAAGATTATTACGCCATTCGCGCCGAAGACGGTAAGTTTTACGATCGCACCGGCTCCGGCCTGGCGCGTGGCTTTATGCGCTTCCCGACGGTGAAGCAGTATCGCGTCTCCTCCAACTTTAACCCGCGTCGTCTGAACCCGGTAACCGGCCGCATCGCGCCGCATAAAGGCGTCGATTTTGCCGTACCGATGGGAACGCCGATTCTGGCGGTCGGCGATGGCGAAGTGGTGCAGGCGAAACACAGCGCGGGCGCCGGTAATTACGTGGCTATTCGCCATGGCCGCCAGTACATGACACGCTATATGCACATGAAAAAGCTGCTGGTTAAACCGGGCGATAAAGTGAAACGCGGCGATCGTATCGGCCTTTCCGGCAGTACCGGACGCTCAACCGGCCCGCATCTGCACTATGAAATCTGGATCAACAACCAGGCGGTAAATCCGCTGACGGCGAAGCTGCCGCGCACTGAGGGGCTGACCGGTAAAGATCGTTCAGAGTTCCTGGCGCAGGTAAGAGAAGTGCTGCCGCAGCTGAAGCTGAAATAAGCGCCGTTTTTTGCGAAGTGGAGGCGTCCTTAAGCAGGGCGTCTCCGCTTTTCTGTCTGCTCTTCAGGCGCGTATCGCGCAATTTCTCCGCTATTTATCCCCGGTTTAGACCCAGTCAGCGGTAACCATTGCAAATTTACCTGCCCGCACTATCATTAGCCGGTTATTAATTGAGGCGAGTGCATGGAAACCAGCAAGAAAAACACCACAGAATTTATTCCCGTCTTTCAGAAATCCTTCCTGTTGCCAAAATACTGGGGTGCCTGGCTGGGTATCGGCGCGTTTGCTGGCATGGCGATGTTGCCTGCGGCAATACGCGATCCTCTTCTTGGCGCGGTGGGTCGCCTTGCTGGACGTTTTGCCAAAAGCGCGCGGCGTCGTGCGCAAATCAATCTGTTGTATTGCCTGCCGGAACTGTCGGAGGCGGAGCGTGAAACCATCATTGATGAGATGTTCGCTACCGCGCCGCAGTCGATGGTGATGATGGCCGAGCTGGCGCTGCGCAAGCCGGAACATGTGCGTCAGCGCGTACGCTGGCATGGTCGGGAAATTATCGATGCGATACAGGCGGAAAAGCAGAATGTTATTTTTCTGGTGCCGCACGGCTGGGCGGTGGATATTCCCGCGATGCTGCTGGCTTCGGAAGGGCAGATGATGGCGGCGATGTTCCATAATCAGAGCAATCAGCTGATTGATTATGTCTGGAACCGCGTGCGCCGCCGCTTCGGTGGGCGCATGCATGCGCGCAATGATGGCATCAAGCCTTTTATCAGCTCGGTGCGCCAGGGTTACTGGGGTTACTATCTTCCCGATCAGGACCACGGCGCGGAGCATAGCGAGTTTGTCGATTTTTTCGCGACCTACAAGGCTACGTTGCCGGCGGTGGGGCGATTAATGAAGGTGTGCCGCGCGCGCGTGGTACCGCTGTTTCCGGTCTACAATGCGCAGACGCACCAGCTGGATATTTATATTCGTCCGCCGATGGATGATTTGCTGGATGCCGACGATCGCACGCTGGCGCGCCGTATGAATGAAGAGGTGGAGATTTTTGTCCGCCCGCAC
>Ga0209463_1001192_pt1 | contig 16443 bp, 8 predicted proteins | sample AgamicMgSfrz_FD_187169 | JGI IMG/M metagenome (GOLD analysis project Ga0209463, IMG submission 187169) | Agave microbial communities from Guanajuato, Mexico - Mg.Sf.rz (SPAdes) (version 2) | ecosystem: Host-associated > Plants > Phyllosphere > Phylloplane/Leaf | place: Guanajuato, Mexico... | reverse complement strand
AGGGAACGGAACTTGGCCCCTTGATTCCCCTAGCGTTAACAGCAGCTTCATGGGTATAATTTCATAATGAAATGAAATAACGGATATGAAGAAGCCCGGCAAAAAGATCGCGATAAAAAAAGCGAAGATCCGCAATATTCTGAGAAATGACGAAATGGACCATCTGGAGCTGTAATCATCAACGGTTTGAAAAAAGGACATAAACGTAACCGGAGCTACCACTACACTCGGTGATCCATCAACGACAACGACACACCGACCTTGCAGAATTTGTGAAGCAGCAGTATCGGGTCTTTCAGTCGTAATAATCTGGGGAAGCAAGGCAAGCGGCTGGTCTTCAATAAACTCAACTAATTCGCCCGTGTTAATAATGGCGTCCACATCAATGGATTGAATGCGTTCTTCAAGAACTTTAACGATCTCAGGTTCAACCACGTCCTCCAAATAAAGCAGGGATACGGCCGTCTGTCCGCGTGTCCCAACAATATACCGTTTTAGCTTTAGTTCTTTGTCCGCGATATAACGTCGAATCATGGCTATATTTTGAGCACCGTTTTCTATAAATCCATGATGCGCCCCTTTCAATGAAGGCTCTTGCTGAGGGTCCTCAATTGCACGTTGAGGAATACCTTTGGTATCCAGTGTATAGGCTTCACTTCGCCCATCGATGAAAAGCACACTGTAGCCAATCATAATGGCAAGCTTAAGCTCTTCCCACTTGGACTGAGGTTTCACATTCCCCACGGTCGTGATGAAGTCTTCAGAAGGATTACCGGACTCCAGTTGAAGTGGAGCAAGAACGTCGTGATGAAGCATCGTTTTGTCAGTCATTTCGTCCATGTAAATGATGGCTGCTTGTTCACCAGTTTGTTTGATCCACAGCTTTCGAATGATTAAGTCAGGAGTATTCGTAAAGATTTCTTGAATTTTGGCAATGGATTCGTTCAAGTTTTGAGTTATGCATTCATCATTCGTATTCGTTCCAGATGACTCAGTCACTACCCTCCACTCCCTTCTTCAAGCAGCATTTCCTTATTATGACGATTATTCTCGTGCATATTCATTTTGCTTTAGAAAGACGAACTCCAAACTTGAAACCAAAAAAGTCGCTAAACTTAGCGACTTGTAATGGTGTAACATTATTTTTCCTGTTTGAGATATATGAAGTGATTTATATGGATAAATATAACTTTCAGTTTTTATAGCTTACGAGGAAAGCTTCATTTCGCATGGATAAATATGTTATGCCTTCAGTTCGTTTTTTCTAAATCAACTGTGACTTCAAGGTCCTGGAGATAATTCGTTGGATTGAATACAGGTGTGGCGATCTGGATGGACTCCGTGCTGTTGACGTTGAAAATCAGACTTTAAATTTCTCTGTTAACTCTTGAAGTCTTGCCGCCATACGCGCCAGGTAAGTAGAAGAAGAGCTAATCTCTTGCATGGAGGCTAGCTGCTTCTCGGTTGCTGCGGATACGGTTTGTTCGCCTGCTGCTGTTTCTTTCGTTTTAAAAGTTTATTCGACATTCGATACTCTGGTAAACGACTCCATCCAGAGAACTCATTTAAGTATGAACACTCGGCCTTCAAACTACAGGCAGGAGTAGACAACATTTCGCAAACGTCTCTGAATGTAAGGCTCTTGGCTGTTCAGCAGATGCTGTGCATACATCACAGTGAGCCCCGAGTCCGGATCGATGATCGCCATGCATCCGGCAGCGCCGCTCCAGCCAAATTCACCATGCGGGCTCAATGAACCGCTTTCTGACTTGGAGATATGCGTACGGACACCCAGTCCAAAACCATATCCCCCATATGATCCCAAGAGTAATCAGCGCGGGTCATCTCATTAAGATGATCTGTCCGCATCAATTCCACGGATGCCTGTGACAAAATGCGAACGCCATCAGGACTGGTGCCTTTCCCAGTGAGCGCGTTCAGGAACAGCGCATAATCCCGTACAGTAGACAACAGTCCCGCACCACCGCTCTCCAATTCCGTGCCTACACGGAATCCGTTACCGTCCATGCGGATGGCTTTTTCGAGTTCATCATTGTATGCGTACTGTGGAATCAGACGTGACTGCTGCTCGTCGTTCAGATCGAAAGCTGTATCGTTCATGCCAAGTGGTCCGGTGATTTCTTCCTGGAGATATGTCCCGAAACGTCTGCCGCTTACAACCTCGATCAGTGCTCCGAGTACATCGTGACACATGCTATAGTTCCAATGCGTACCTGGCTCAAATAGAAGCGGTTCCTTCGCGAGCGCTTTCGCAAAATCACGTGTCGGCAGTTTTCCATTGGTGCTTTGCACGGCTTCTTGGATGGATGGCGCACCAACGTCATACGAGAAGCCCGCTGTCATGGTAAACAAATCACGTACCGTAATGACTCTTGTCGCTTTCTCCAGTCTGATTTCGCCATTCGGCATGGTTTTCTTCACATTCATCTCCGCAAACTCAGGCAGGTAGTCGGACACTGGATCACTGAGCAGCATATGCCCTCTTTCTACAAGCTGAAGTGCTGCAACGCAGGTCATGATTTTGGTCATGGAGTAGAGATTGAAGATGGCCCCATCGGCGATTGGTGTTTTCTCCTCCAGGTTTGCGTAACCATTACGATAGTGGAAAACGGTGTCATTTTGATGTATGACCAGTACCTCTGCCCACGGAATTCTCCAGGATGTGATGCGGTCAATAAATGAAGCAAGCGGTTTAAAGTCCATGTTTATCCGTCCTTCTATGTAGAGTCGTTTATTATTGTACAGTGAACCATGGTCACTCCACGAATCACATATCACTACTATACGACCATTTGTAAGCGTTGACTACCATCCGAAATAACTTGTTCCACAAAAAGAAAAAAAGCCGCTAAACTAGCGACTTGAAGTTAAATATACATTTCTCTAGCAGCAACCAACACAGTCATACACTCTATCTTAGAGTGCATTTTTGATGGTGTAACTACAACTACAAGATTTCGATATACCCTTCTGTTCCATGCACACGAATTCGCTGCCCGTCTTTAATCCGTTTCGTTGCATTTTCCACGCCAACCACTGCAGGCAAGCCATACTCACGTGCAATTACAGCTCCATGGGTCATGAGTCCACCTACTTCGGTGACTAGCCCTTGGATGGATACAAATAACGGTGTCCAGCTTGGGTCTGTAAAAGCGGTAACGAGGATATCTCCATCTTCCAGCTCAGCTTCCTCCATGTTCAGAATCACACGTGCACGCCCTTCGATAACACCGGAAGAGACTGCGAGACCTATTAATGCTTCGGCTGGTAGGTTTTCTCTTTTGTACTTACCTGCAATGATTTCTCCATCTGACGTGATGACACGTGGTGGAGTTAGTTTTTCATATAATTTGTATTCGTCTTTTCGCGTACTGATCCTCTGATAATCAGCTTTACGGTGACTTATCACTTCCCGAAGCTCTTCAAAAGTAAGATTATATATATCTTCTTTTTCCCGCAAAACTTCTGCCTGAACTAGTCGTTCGGCTTCCTTGAGCAACGCCTGCTTGTAAATAAAGTAACGATGAACCATGCCGTATTTGGGGTATTCTCTGTACCCGCTCAAATTTCGAATGAGATCGATCTTTTCTTTTGTTTCTTTTGCTTTTTGCTCTCCATCAGGCAGCTGTTTCAATCGTCCTAATAACTCCCCTTCTTTTCTCATTGCCTCCTGTCGCCCTTGCTCAAACTTCCGACTGCCTTCGTTAGGCTCAAAGTTTTTGATATTACCCAGAATCAGGGGGACAAGTGTCAGTGGTTTTTCAATCCAACGTGTTCGGGTCAGATCAATCTCTCCGGCACAGCGCATTCCATATCGGTTAAGGTATGCTTGGATCGCTTCTTGTGCTTCCTGCCCACCATTGAATTGAACGAGCTCTTCCAGAAATTGATCCTCTTTAACATGTTGTAAGTACTGAATGACCTCAGGATAAGGACGAATCACATCTGCGACATCCAATAACGCGAGCCCCATTTCGGAAGTGATATTGTTTGGCACAGACTGGGAAATTGCATCTGCTGCGTTTTTCTCACCCAACCATTCGTTCATTTTGTCATTGAGCCAAAAGGAAGCGTTCATACCAGCTGTTATTACAGCTGAACTTCGCGGGTCAAATAATATCTTTCGAAGTTCCTGAATATCTTCCTGGATAAAATCAATCAAGTCAGATCCGGATTTTGTTTGAATGTTTTGTTTTAACTCTTCAATAGATGCTTCATTGTTCTTGATTAAATCAAAAACGATGGACGGATCTTGTTCATTGATTGGTGATGGAGATCCTGCTGGGGGCAATCCTTTATTGCCACCACCGGGATTCTGCACTTTGTTGTCGCCGGGTACCGATTTTACAAAATCCCCTCTCTCAATCACGGTCATCAAAGCGTCTTTGATGAGCGGATCGGATTGACCGAGATTATTTAATATCATTTCTCTGCTGGCAGGTGCGGCTAGCATAGCCGTCACATCAACAAACAACCTTCCGCCCGCTACACGCATGGGTGCAGGAGTTGTCATGAGGTAAAATGACAATCCAAGTGGTTTAATGGGATCGGTCATCATTTGTTGATGGGCAACAGATACGTATACGTGATTTTCTTGATCATTCACTTCAGGGATCGGAAATAACGTCGTAATTGGCCGGCTCTGCACAATATAAAATGTGTCATCCGCCAAGCACCACTCGATATCCTGCGGGAAACCAAAGTAAGCTTCAATCTGTCTTCCTATCCGGGCCAATTCTAATATGTGTTGATCGGTAAGTGTTTGAGTTTTTTGCCGGTCAGGTTCGATCATCCGAGTCTCTGTTCCGCCTTCTTTTTGTCCGTAGATCGCGAGTTTCTTGGCTGCAATCCTTTTATCAATAATTTCTTCTCCCCGTACCTTATAACTATCAGCAGATACCAAACCAGACACCAATGCTTCTCCTAGTCCAAAACTGGCATCAATGGATAACAGCTTTCGATTGGACGTAATAGGATCAGCAGTAAATAGAATTCCTGATGCCTGCGGGAAAACCATCTTCTGTATAATAACGGACAAATATACTTGGCTATGGTCAAATCCGTTCTGCATACGATAGATTACCGCCCGATCCGTAAATAGGGATGCCCAACATTTGCGAATATGCTGCAGAATGGCTTCCTTGCCGATAATGTTCAAATAGGTGTCCTGCTGACCTGCAAAAGAAGCATGCGGCAAATCCTCTGCTGTTGCACTGGAACGCACCGCATATGCATGTTCATCTCCATATTGGCTGAGGTAGCGGCTTACGGCTTCGACAACATCGGACGGAATTTCCGAATCCAAAATGAGCTGCCGAATCTCTCTGCTGATTTCACCAATTTGATCACGCTCTTCTGCATGAAGCATCGTTAGTCGACTGAGCAAAGAGTGATATGTGATGTTCTGTTCGATGGCTTTTTGATATCCCAACGTTGTAACACAGAATCCCTCAGGAACTTGAATCCCTTCCCTCTTGGATAATTCGCCTAGATTCAATCCCTTCCCGCCAACAAGCCAAAGCTGTGTCCTTTCGATCTCCTGGAAACCCAGAACCATAGATTTCATTCAACATCTCTCCTAATCATCAAATTGAAAAAAATCCTTTGACAAGATTTTAGCGGCATGATACAATAAAAATATAAGATAGATAATTTATGCCTACATACAAAATATTCTCGCGAACTGATCATACCATCGTGTTACTTTATATGCAATACCAAAAAAGGACCTGACTAATTTTGTCTGGTCCTTTTTTGGTATTTTCTTCATGCTCCTCCATGTGCTATGGGGTGTTTCAAGGATATAATATCAGCATGAATGAAATTTACGGTGCACTATTTGTTATTTTCGCCTTGATTCAGAACAACTACTATCAGCGAAAATCCGTAAGGACCCTGGAAGCAGCGGAAAATAGAGCATTAAAGAAGGCCTTATAAATGACACCATTAATTTATGTTTTCCACCTCAGCGGCTTGATTTGGTTATTCAGTGAACAATTCGGAAATAATTCTCTCATACCGCCTATAGGAAGGAAGAATTTCATGAATTCCAATGACTCTCGCTCAGAGAAGAGTGCATATTTGAAAGAACTGGGTGCCTTATTTATCCCCATGGACGAAATGCAGAATCTGGACCGAATGGTTGATGCGATTGGTGATGCAGATATTGTGCTCCTTGGGGAATCGAGTCATGGGACAGCTGACTTCTATCGATGCAGGGCTGAGCTTTCGAAAAGGCTGATTTCAACCAAGGGATTCAACATTATCGGTGTTGAAGGGGACTGGCCCGCTGCTTATCGGTTGAATCGGTATATAAAAGGGGCTCCGGGTGCCGATTCTTCAGCTACAGAGGCACTGGGTGATTTTACTCGCTGGCCGACTTGGATGTGGGCGAATACAGATATTCGTGATTTTGCCGAATGGCTTAAAGAATATAATGCAGCTGAACACGGTAGCAGCAATGAACGTTCTAAGGTCGGATTTTATGGGATCGATATGTACTCCTTATGGGAATCGATGGAGGCTATTATTGGATATTTGGAGAAAACCAAGTCTCCTCAGTTGGAGCAGGCCCGCCGCACGTATGCCTGTTTCGATCCATACAACAAGGATCATCAAAGTTATGGTATTGCAGCAGGATTACTCTCCGAGAGCTGTGAGAATGAAGTGGTCGAACTATTAAAGCAGATGCAGAAACAGCGTATGGCCCACCCGGGTAGTGAAGAAGAATTGAACGCAGAGGTTAACATGCTGGTAACTTCCAGCTCAGAAGCCTATTATCGAACGATGGTTCGCGGCGGACCGGAGTCCTGGAATGTACGGGATAGACATATGGTGGAATCACTGAAGCGAATTATGTCCTACTACGGGGCTTCTGCCAAAGCCATCGTCTGGGAGCATAATACGCACATCGGAGACGCACGGGCAACGGACATGCTGGAAGATGGCATGGTGAATGTAGGTCAGCTGCTGCGTGAGGATCCGCAGCATCGGGTGTTTGCCGTTGGTTTCGGAACCTACGAAGGAGAAGTCCTTGCCGGAAGAGCCTGGGGAGATCCTGTTGAGAAAATGATTGTACCTCCCGGACAGCCAGGAAGCTGGGAGGACTATATGCACCAGGCAGGAGGCGGACGAAATGGCATGGTCATGCTCTCCGAAGCGTCCTCCCTACTGCATAAAATCATTGGCCACCGAGCCATCGGTGTGGTGTATGATCCGAAGCTTGAACGTTTTGGCAATTATGTACCTTCCAGCATGGCAGACCGTTATGATGCGTTTGTCCACATTGATCAGACCACTGCTCTTCAGCCACTCCCGGTCCATAAGCCGGTTGCAACGGAAGCACTGTTCTCTTCATAACCGTGCTTAGAGAAAGGTCTAAATTTTAGAACAACCCATATAAAAGCGGCAGTCTCGGAATGGACCGATTCAATGATGAGACTGCCGCTGACATTTGGTTTTTACTCGGGACCGTAAATCTCAAACTCCCAAATCGAATAACCGTATATGGTTGCCCGAACCGTTCCATACATTCGAACATACCGTGCTTCCACCTCGTCAAAAGTTACGGTCTCTATACCACCCTGACCTGTTGTGGTACTGTATACATCTCTCCAGTTCCCCTCATGACTCGGATCTTCGGTAACCTGTATTCGATAGCTCTTGCCATAAGCAGTTTCCCAATACAGCCTCACTTCATCTATCGTTTTAGTTTCTCCTAAATCCACATATACCCAACCTGGGTCCACTCCCCGTTTTGAACCAAAGCGAGTAGTGAAATTCCCATCATTTACGAATGGGGCGGTATCTTCGACTCCATCCCGAGATGAAGCTACTGCCGGTCGATGAAGCGCTAAGTTGGTTCTTGGAAGCGGTTCTTCATCTTGAACCGGTCTGATTGTAATATCTTCGTAATGTTCCTTGCTCAAAAAATTCATCTCGTGAAGTGTAGTCGCAGGCTGGCTTGCTCCAGGCATATAAATGTTTTCGAAAGTCACATCCGTGATCTTGGCGCCTTCCAACCCTTTCATTTTCGCAAAACTTTCACCAGCGTCACGTACCGTAATATCCTTAACCATGATATCACTGATGGGTCCAACACCGTTATTGCCACTATTCACTGTGAAGAGGGTCATCCAGGCACTATTATCTTCGTTCTTTCCACTGATGTCCTCAACATCCATCGATTCAAACCGGACATCACTAACTGAGCCGGTGCCGTATTTGTGATGAATCGCGAACCCCACTGCCGCTTTATAAACAACGCCATTGCGAAATACGATATTGGACTGATTCTGCATAACGCCTTGGCCAACCTTATATCCGTAGCATAACGTCCAGGCTATCGTGTCCTCAAACAGCACATTCCGAACAGGCTCAGGATTACCCGGCCATGGCACTTTTCCAGAAGCAATATCCGTATCTGATTTCCACGATTTTGTGGAGAACGGATCATCAAGCGAGATTCCAATCGCATTCCGTACAATGACATCTTGGGATTCACAAACATCAATACCGTCGTTCTCGCCCATCCCCAAACTGTTAAATAGCTTTAGATTTTGGAAGACAAGATCATCTGAACGAACCGTAACCACAGCCCATCCCGCTGACTCTCTGATGACAATGCCTTCCATCTCAAAGTGGGACGTATCAATCGGAACGACCAGATTATTAATCATTCCCTTTCCGTTAGTACTTTTGTCATCATGCAAGGCTTGACCATTGCCGTCAATTGTACCCCGTCCATAGATTCGAATGTTCTCGGATTGGAAGGCGGTGGAGATCCACCAGGTTGCCGGTCGTCCCATCGAATCCTTGAACCAGTGCTCCGCATAATCTGCAGTTTTGCCCGTACCTACCAAAGTGGCTCCAGGTGCCATATAGATCGCCGTATTACTTTTCAAGATCAAATTGCCAATATAATAAGTCCCTGCAGGTATATAAACAATCCCTTGAGCTCCTCCACCATTTAAGGTTCCGTATTCGCTGGCATCTTCAATTGCCTGTTGAATGGCCTCGGTTCTGGCTGAAACTCCAGCTGCTGTCGAACCCGAAGATGCTACATGATACGGTGCTGCTCCAATATTAAAGATTCCCTCTCCGCTTGTAGCGGGGACATCCGTTTCGAGCGGATCCGCAGCGATGACCATGCGTGTCTTGCGATTATTCATCATGACGATGAGGTATTCGTCGGATTGAGTTGTAAAGGTGATGGTTCTGCCCTCAATCTTGTCGGCTTGAATTCCGAGTTTCTTCGGACTTATTGAATACTCATGGACCTTGTCCGTGTTCAGGATCGTTAATTCGTAAGTAACAGGACCTTCTAACATCGAAAAATGCGCATAGTCATAGTCGCTGAACCCCTTTACTACAGGAACAGGCACTCCGTTTGCCTTAAGCGTGTAATTTACGGAAGGTGCATACCGGACCGAAGGCTCGTAGGTTAAAATTGTGGCTGGACTTGCCTGAAGATGCTGTTCTCCACTGTCCAATGCTTTAACGTGAGAATTCGAATAGGGTGTCAGCAGCAAAGCAAAAACAATGGTAAGCATAATGCTTGCACGAAAACTTGTTCTAAGCCATCCCATTACATATCGCCTCCTGTTATTTTCTCCACTTCGAAAGCGCATACAATAGTTATGAAATTGAATTCTCATATGTTCCAATCATTCAGGAATACAAATCATTCTGGGAGCAGCAGAGAGTCCAAACGGTACGAAAGCATAGCGATTTTGGTAAATAGATGTGTTCGGTTGCAGATCCTTATCCGTCCATCCGGGTTTATCCCTGAAGCTGTCGGGGCCTACTTTGATGGGTTCCCCTTTAATATGATGATGAGGCCCGAGTAAGTTTCTGCAGCTTCCAGTCAATTCGAGCTCGATGAGATTTTCTCCTGGTCTAAGATATTCCGTAATATTCGAGACAAACGGTTCCCATAAGAAAACATCAGTATCTGCTCCGTTGATCCTTAACCTGGTGACTGTTGCATCGGGTGGTGAAGCGAAGTCCCAATACCAGGAAACTCCGTCATCTAGTTGTATTTGAACAGTCTGCGCAACTCTAATGCTCCCCGCAAAGAACGGTAAACCTTGACTGATCAAGCCTTCTTCCAGCGAGCATACTTGTAGAGCGTCGGCGAGCACAAACGGTCCATCCGTATATTTGACTCCACGTTTATCATCAACATAACCTGATTGGGAATCGACAGCAAAATCACCGATAATATATATGCTTTCAATTTCCGTATCTAATGTAAGCTTATTTGCTTCGGACTCGAATTGGCTTGCCCGAGCCATCGCTGCATACGTTTCGGGTGTATTCCAGAAATACTGGTGGAGCCTAATCTTGTTAAGTCCTGAAGTAAGACACCCTCCGATATCTATCTTTTGGAAAGAAATATCCCTCCACCAACCACAGCTGGTCGATTCTACTTGATTTCCGTTCACAACGATTTGCATTTTCTCCGGATTTTCCACGACCAAATACAATTTTTGTTCTTCAGCGGGTTCAAAAGCAAGGTTAACACTGAATTCCAACTCCATATGAACAGGGGAACCGATCTGCAGCAGCTTTTCCTGAATGAAAATAAGAGGCATTTCAGTGGACCACTCACCATTTTTCACACGATACCTGCAGGTATCCAGCGTAATGCTATTCACATCCATTTCTTCGATCTTCCACTGGTTATCCAAGTGATGAATATGACTATCGGTTAAGTGCGTTTGAAGCCGTTTTATTGGATCGGAATAACATTGCACATCACTCTGTGCGAGCCGGAGCATGTAGGATGGAGCAGGATAGAGCGTCAAGACGACCTGTGTACCGCCATCGACTGTCTTTTGGTTCACTGATTTGAAGTCACCGCTTTGCAAATCAATACGAGAAAGCGTTCCCTTTTGATGAATGGTTATTTCCGCATTTGAATATGTCTCGTCACCTGAATTCACCAAATAATAGAGAAAAGAGTCACCAAGCTTCAGTGTCTGGACGTTAACCATATCGGATGCAATTGGATTTCCCCACCTGTCATTTACTGAAATCGATGGCGGAACCTTACCGGAAATCAACTTGGCTATGGATAAACGGGTATTGGCGGGTTTTAGGGCAGCATGGATTAATCGATTGATGTCTTCATTCTGTTCTCCATGAATCAAACGCGGGTACGGCTCTAACGCAATTAACATCCCCCCTTGGAGGATAAATTGATGAAGCAACTGGACGGTCCTGCTGCTTAAGGTGACGCTTGGGGATATGACAACAACCGAGTAGCTGGCTTCCCCAACAACGAATCGTCCACCATCAACATGGCCATGACGCTCCAACATTCCCTCACTGCCGTAATCATGTTCGATGAACGATTGACACAACCAACGGGACAGCTGTGCAAACGATTGATGATATGGCTCGATACGTGATGAATCCGTCCCCGTTTGTTCCACCCAGGCGGTGCTGATGGGATGCAGCAGCAATACTTCGGCCTGTCTGGTACCTTCCACCAGAAGCATCGACAACCGGGCAAAGTAATCGTTAAAGTGATGATAATGTTCCCACCAAGGCTGCTGATAAAAAAGAGAAGGCGGATAATCGCGCTTACGTAGACCTCTTAACGTATAAGCCTGCAAGTGTTGGCACAAGAGATTCATGCCATGAACAAATTGCCACTCTCCGATTCGTTTCAGATCCTGAAAGCTAATATTCCATCCTGAACAGCCGTAACTTTCGGTCATGGCCTGTTTTTTGCCGAGTTGACGGACAACGGAGCTGACCTGTTTGGGAACCAGCGGATCTTCACCAACGGATCGGCCGAGCCAGTCACAACCGGGAATGTGCAGATATTCATAAAAGCAAAGAGGATCGCCTACCGAGGTAACTTGACTCATCAGCGTTTGTTCATCTACGACATGACCGACAGACATCCACCCCCTTTCCCCGCACCACGCTCCTACCTGCTTGGCATAGGCTTCTGTGAACATTGTGGTTACGCACGACCAATAATCATGCCTCGTCTTCCGGCAGTTATCGGTTTCCAGAAACAGTTCTGGAAGTGCTTCGAAGAGGGAATAACCGCAGCGGCTCTCAAATACATTCGCAAGCTCCAATGACCACGGAAGTTCACCCCGACCAAACTGTGGTTCATCCGTGAATATCCCTTTGATTGCTGAACCATATTTTGTGCCAAGCCTTAACCAGTACGCATCGTAAACCATCGCAATAAATGTGCTTACCACATGTTTGCTAAGCGTATCGATATAATAGGGATTGACCTCGTAATACACTTGAAAGTCAGGTCTGCGTGGATCATCTTGATCGAGGAGATGCAGCCTGTCTTCAATCTGAATATAGGTGGCAATCGTCATCTTTTCTTCTTGCTTAAAGGGAGCCCATTCATAAGACAGACGCTTTTGCTGGTAGGAATGACCGAGGGCAGGCAGCTTACCGTCAGCGTAGCCGCTGGGCCAGCCATTTTCGTCATACAGCCACACCTCCATACCGAGTTCTTGGCTTTTCTCGATGCAGAATTCGATTAATTCCATCCACTGCTCACCCATGTATGGTACCGTTAAACCTCCTCGGGCGTGAATAAAAAAACCGCCGATGCCTGCCTCATGCATTTCTTCGATCTGCCTTAAAAGTTCGTGCTTATTCAGATCGTCATTCCATGACCAGAACGGTTTTGTTCGATAACGAGCAGGCGGATCCATCAGCAGGTTCCATACTGTCATTGTTTTTTCCCCACCTCGTTTTAATCGTTTAGGCATAGCTTGATCAGTTCATCGATATGTGCCGTTGCCAAACATTCCACTGCGTCCGCTGCGCCGTAATACATTTTCACTTCACCATCAGGTTCAAGGATCATTCCGCCAGGGAAAATCACGTTATTGCGGAACCCTCCCTCGATCTCATAACTTACTTCAGGTGCCATTAACGGTTCCTTGGCCCTGCCAATGATCTTCTTGGGATTATCCAGGTCAAGCAGCATTAAACCGGCAGTATACCGCTTTTTCCAGGATGCTTCCCAACCGTTTTTTCCCCGAGCGTGATCAATATCTACAGCATGGAATGTCGTAAGCCATCCATGTTTGGTCTTAATTGGCGGTGCCGCGGGTCCGATTTTGTCATTGGCAAAAGCGACATCTTCAACAGCCAATAACAGATCGGAATTGCCCCAATATTTCAAGTTCGGAGACTCGGATATCCACATGTCAAACCGGTCCACTCCTCCCCGGCTGTACACGGTGAATGGCCGCTCTAGCCTCACATAGTTTCCACCGATTTTCTCGGGGAACAAAACCATGTTGCGTAAATCCGGGGTAGACAGACTCAAAATTTCAAAGCTCTCAAAATCGTCCGTAACTGCAACGCCACCGCGTATACCGTGCTTCGTATCCACAGCAAAACACATATAACAACGCCCCCCGAGGACCGTAAGTCTCGGGTCATATGCACGTATGATCTCTTGATCGTACAGCTTAAAGCAAGGCTTCGCGCGTACTTCCCAATGGATACCGTCTGTACTGAAAGCGACCCCAAGGTCAGTGGTATGATGTGGTTCAAGAGTCCGCTGTTCGGTGGAACCGTAATCGTTCCGAAACACCATCACATATGTTCCGTTGAATTTAGTTACGCCTGCATTAAATACAAGTGCAGTCGGATATGGAACCCGGGATGCATCCAGAACCGGGTTATCCGGATAACGTTTAATGACGGAACTAGATGTCAGATCACCGATATGAAGTGTATTCATGGCGATATACCTCCTTGTAAGATAGGTTGCTGCTAGCCCTTTAATGAGCCGGCGGTCATTTGCATAAAGGATTTGTTAGCAAAAATATACGCGATCAGAATCGGTAGAATAGAGAGGCACGCTCCAGCCATCATGAAGTGTGTCTGTGAAGCGGCGGCAACCCCGTATTTCAGATTGGCCAGGCCGACGGTCAACGTCTGTAATTCAGGTTTGCTAAGCGTAAATACAAAGGGCAGCAGATACTCGTTCCACGCCCCTCGAAAGGCAAACAACGCGCATACGCCAAGACCTGGCGTAAGCAAGGGAATGATGATTCTCCAAAATGTCCTTCCCGGTGAGCAGCCGTCGATCCGAGCTGCTTCGTCCAACTCCCTGGGAATCCCGTTCATAAAGCTCAGCAGGATGAAAAAAGCCGAAGCATGAGCGCTGATCAGAATCAGAATGACTCCCCACAAAGACTCATGCAGATGAAGCTTAATCATGAGGTCGAATTGAGGTCGAAGCACGACTGCACCGATGGCCACAAACATCGTAAATGCCTGAAGACTGACGTAAATCTTTTTACCGATAAAATCCATGCGGTTCACGACGTACGCTGCCATGGAAGCTACGAGCAATGTACCTAATGTCGAGGCGGTGGCAACGAAGAGGCTATTCAGCGTATACGTTGAAAAATTCGCCTGTTTCCATGCTTCCAGGTAGTTGGAAAACTGCCAATCGGCCGGCAGAAATGTAGCCCCGGCCGTAAGCTCGGCATTGGTTTTGAAAGAACCGAGAAAGGTGATTACCACAGGGAACAGGGTCAGGAATGCAACAACGATCAGAAACGTCCATAGTATTGTATTCCAGGCGATCTTCATGAACGTTCCTCCTTAATCGTTCTGACTCATTCTTCGAGAGCCATAGAAGTAAAGTATTGTGATGATGCCAACAATCACGGCAGTAATAAAGGCAACAGCGCTGCCATAACCAAACTCCTGGATCTGCGTCGCAGCTGCTCCGCCTGCTGGCGGGAAGAATAATTTGTATACGTAGAGGAACATGACATTCGTTTTCCCAATCGGACCTCCGTCGGTCATGACCATGATGCTTTCATAACCTTTGAGCGCATTGATGATAGCGAGCATGATAATCATCTGCATGACGGGGCCAAGCATTGGAATGGTAATGTATCTGAACTGCTGTAATTTGTTTGCCCCATCCAGTGCAGAGCTCTCGTAAACATCCTGGGGAATATTTTGCAGACCCGCCAGAAATAAAAGCATGTAATTTCCAACCGCTCCCCATACGGCCACCAGAATGACGGTCAGCATCGCATAATCCACGCCGAGCCAGTCGACGGCATTCTGAATAAAAAGATACTTCATCAGAAATTGGTTCAGAATGCCATTGTACGAGTTGAAGATCGTAAAAAAGACGACTGCCATGACCGCCGTACTTATGATCGTCGGCATAAAAAAGATGGCTCTGAGCAGGTTTTTTCCTTTGATATTCCAGTTCAGAATAACAGCCAAAATCAAGGCAAGCGGAATGGATAACAGAAGTTTGCCTCCGGCGTAAATAAACGTATTGGCAACAGATTCCCAGAACTGCTGATCTCTCATGACGCGCTCGAAATTGGCTAATCCTACAAATCGTTCGGCACCAAACCCTTTGTAGTCGTAGAACATATATCTCAGCGCCCATATCATGGGGTAAATGCCTAAAACCATGGTCAGAATAAAGCTAGGCAAAAGAAAGCTGTAGGAGAAGGCAACATTCTTCGCTTTATTCATATCCTCTCACTCCTCTGTGACATCTGTGACTACGTCTATTTGGCATATTTCCCGGCAAGATCAAGAGGATTAAAGTCAGTGATCGGTTCTGCCTTCACATCCCCGCTTGCGATAGCAGCATCCAAAGCGGCGTTATATCGAGCGTTCAAATCGCTAATGATGGAATCCAGATCGCCACCGCTCAGCATATAACTGAAAAACGCATCATCCGACTTTATGCCTTGGACTGGTACAGACGGATACACCGGCCAGACACCGTCGTATTGGTTCGGAAGGAATCCGTCAATCCCTTTCACTTCGGGTTTGGCTGCAACCGCACTAACGGAAGGAACCATCGATATTCCAAATCCTTTTTCCTGGTACTGTTTCAGGATGGATTCGTCGTACATGTACGTGAGAAATTTCCAGGCAGCTTCTTTATGTTCAGACTTTGAGCTAATAGCCAGCCACTGTCCGCCCAGGAAACCGGAGGCACCATTGAATTGTCCATTAATGGATGGCACGGGTGCTGCGGCCCAGTCAATCTTCGCCGGGAATTGCGATTGGTAGACTCCTGCCTCTGCGGAAAAGGATAAATACATGCCAATCTTGCCTTCCGCGAATTGTGCACGCAGCGGATCAATATCCAGCGACTCAACGCCCGGCAGCATGCTGCCATCCTCTTTGATTTTTTTGAAAGCCTCAATAATCGGCTTAAAACCACTGAAATCGTAGCGTGCCGTCTTAAAATCATATCCAAAGCCTCCAAACCCACTAACCTCTGCAATCACGCGCGCAGAGCGCCCAAATGCACTCGAAGGACTTTTAAAATTCTGAGCGAATCCATAGGCTCCACTGGCCTTGCCCGCTTCGGTTAGTTTCTTGGCTGTTTCGACCAGCTCATCCAAAGTGGTGGGTGGGTGC
>Ga0209463_1001191_pt1 | contig 16452 bp, 12 predicted proteins | sample AgamicMgSfrz_FD_187169 | JGI IMG/M metagenome (GOLD analysis project Ga0209463, IMG submission 187169) | Agave microbial communities from Guanajuato, Mexico - Mg.Sf.rz (SPAdes) (version 2) | ecosystem: Host-associated > Plants > Phyllosphere > Phylloplane/Leaf | place: Guanajuato, Mexico... | reverse complement strand
AAAGTGAAACCGGCGGACGCCAGGGCGGAATAATGATTTCCGCCAACTATTGTGAAGTGTCTAACTGCTATTTTTATCGCATGCTGCAGTCGGTTATCGCTCCCGCAGGCTTTGGCGCTTACGGCACCAAAATTACCAACAACTGGTTTTTAGAGTGCCTGGGTGCGGGAACCGGTATGCGCGATCTGCATTCCAAACTGGGCGAGGATCGCGGCGACGCGGTCACCATCTGGGGCTCTGGCACCATTATGACCGGCAACCATGCTTACTGTAAGGCGGGTGAAGATGCGCGCCTGGCGTTCCATGCCGAAGGGTTACCGGGCGCCCGTAAGCGCCTGCGCGACTTCGATCACAAAGACATCATCATGGCCAATAATATGGCGAAAGGCAGCTTCCGCCGCCACTTCGCGATGGAAAATATTATCGGCGGCATCTCTATGGGTAATATTTCCATGGGCGGCGCAACCTGGTGGGGCGAAGCCTATATTCAGTGCAAAAATATTAACGTTAAAAACACCATTCGCTACAGCAACAGCCCGGACATGTTGAACGGCAACGCCTGGAAGCCGATTAAAGCAGCGATCGCTATCGTCAATTTTAACGAAGGCATTAATATCGACAGCACCGTCCTGATTGCCAAAGGAACCAAAGCTTATGGCTTCGCCATTGCCACCCAGACCGGCGATCATGATGTCACCCTCTCCGGCAGCATGATTAATGAAGGCGCGCGGACCAACACGGCGCTTTACCTGAATCAGCCGAAGCGCTTCCGCATTAATAATCTGGATACGCGCGGCTTCGCCAGAGCGGCGCTAATCACCGCCAGTCCCGATGTGTTTATCTCCAGCAACAACAGCTATCACGAGCTGAACGGCCAGGGCGTCGGATTAGAAATGGCACGCGGCAAAGGCGGCACTGTTAACGTTAACGGCGATACCTATCTTAACGTCAGCACCGCGTTTAAGCTGCCGAACCTGGATAACCTGAGTATTAAAAATACGCAGGTGAGCGGCGAAGGACGCTTCGCCACGCTGAGCGGCATCAGCCGCTCACTGACTATTAGCGATAACAGCGTGATTTCCGGTAACGAAATGCCCATTGCTTACAGTAACGGCAGCTCGCCCGATATCGCCTGGAGCATCCAAAACAATATTGGCATCAGCAGCAACTTCACCTACAGCAGCGATCAGCTCTCCTCAGTAAAATCGCAGCTGAACCAGCGCAATAAATATGCCGGGAAGAATGTCCCGGTTAATAACAATGCGGTGTGGGTGGCGCTGGGAAACAGTCCTGAAGCGCCGTGGTTAAACCTGGCGACGCAAAAACAGGTGAAGCCGGCATAAAAAAAGCCTCAGCGTCAACGCTGAGGCTTTTTCCTTACTGTCAGGCAGGTTTTTTACGGTTTTTAATCATCGTCACGGCGTTGGAAAAGAGTGCCAGCTTATGGCGAGGAATAAAGATCATCACGTACAGGCCATAAATAACGGCGCCCGCAACAATATCCAATACCAGTTTTTCCCAGCCGGTTTGCAGATGCAGCAGACGATCCATCGCAAACAGGCCCAGACACATCACCAGCGAACCGATAATCGGGCTGACGATCTGCGCCAGGTACTCTTTCCAGGTGACGTTCAGCAGCGTGAGCGCGCACCAGGCTGAAACCGGATAGAGCAGCAACGTGCGCAATGAGTAAGAGAGCGCCATCGCGACCAGCCCATAACGGACAAAGATAAAGAAGATGGTGATATTGGTTACCGCATAAAGCAGCGTCAGGCGCGACTGCCAGTCGGGGCGATCGCGGGCAAACATTACCGTATGGTTATAGTAGCCAATGGAGACGATAAAGCCGGTAGCGCTGACGATCTGCATCACCGGCACCGATTCCATCCACTTCTGCCCCAGCAGCAGCCAGGTAACATCATGCGACAGATAGCAGAGTCCGATAAAGGCGGGCGCGGTGAGCAAAATGGTAAAGAAGGTGGCGTTCAGATAGTGGGATTTGAACTCATCCAGCTGATTTTTTACCCGCGAAAACGCCGGTAGCGAAACGCGCATCAGCGCGGTCGCCATCACGGTATTCAGCGTGTTCACGATACGTTTACCTGCGGAATAAACCCCGGCTGCCGCGCTGCCCAGATAGTAAGTAATAAAGAAAATATCACTGTTCTGGTTAGCGAAGTTGGTTACACCACTGAGCGCAACGTGACGGGAAAAGCGCATCGACTCTTTGAACGAGGCCATGGAAAATTTCAAACGCGGTTTCCACGGCGTCGCCAGCCACAGCGTGACAGTCGCCACCACCGAAGTCACCACCTGCTGCATAACCAGACTGGTAATGCCCATTCCCTTCCACGCCAGATAAACGCCGACAATCCCGCCAAGGCCAATGGAGGTAATCGAGCGGATCGCCAGCGAACGGAACAGCAAGCGATGCGTCAGCCAGGCTTCATGCGTTTTACTCAGGCCGCTGACCAGAATAATCACGCTGGTACCGCGAATAACGTCGCCCAGCCCTGGCACATCCATCATATTTTCCAGCATGTTGGCCGAGAAGAAGACAATGAGAAACGCCGGAACCGCAAATATACAGCAGCTTAAAAAGGCCGTATTAAAGTCTTCGTCGGTCGGCTCATGCTTACGAATGATCGACGTGGCGATACTTTCAAATATGACCGTCCTGAACAGCTGGGTAATCAAAATGGACACGCTGAGCATGCCATAGAGATGCGGGTCGAGTAGGCGCGCCAGCACCAGGAAGATAACAAAGGTTATGCCCTGCGCTGCCACGTTATCGAGGATTGACCAAACGGCGCCGGAGGCGACGCTGCCTTTCGGCACAGGTTTATCTGACTGTTTGCTCACTGTAATGTCCTGACTGGTGGAAGGTTTCAACGTTACGCGCGGGCGATGATTTCGACCTGGCGTAAACGCTCCTGCAGTTTTTCCACGTTCTCATAAAACACCTTATCGTCGCTGCGCTGGCCACCAGGCTGGGCTGCCTGACGCAGTTTCGCCGCCGCCTGATCGATATAGCGGTCGTTCCATTTCATATTGAAACGCGTCTCCGCACCGGTAAACAGGCGATCCGGCACTTCATGAGAGAAGTAACGCGTATATTTCAGGTAGCGCGGCCACCATGCAGTACTTTTCTGTTTACGCACGCGAATAAATTCTTTAATGGCGTAATCCACGTCGGCGTTTTTCAGGTGATAGTTTTCCCCATACAGCGCCAGCGTTTTATCACGCATCGATTCACGGAATGAACTGCTGCCTAACACCAGCGGCTGATAGGGCTGATTAATCGTCTGCGTCCAGTCGAGCCATTTAAAGGTGTTGATCTGGCTGGAGCTGACCAGCGGCACCCACGGCACGCGCATCGCATCGGCGATAATCGCGGCGTGCATGGCGTCTGCCAGAATCAGTTTGGCATGACGGATACGGTTGATGATGGTTTTCGCATCGCCCTGCGGGCTGATATATTCCACCCCGGCACGGCGGCAGGCTTCTTCCCACTGACCGGTTTTCAGCGCGTCGTGGTGAGGAATGAAAATCACGCCCTTGCGCTCAGCTTCCGGCACCGGCTGGAATTCCGGCAGCGTACTTAATAACGCAGCGCCATCGGTAATCGCTTTTTCTTTTGGCAAGCCCAACACATGCGCGGTCAGCGGGCCGCGTACGCTCAGGATGTTCCAGCTTTCATTGCCGAAGTTGGCTGGCGGAACGCCATAGCCAACGCCGCTGCTGAACACGATCCATTTTTTGGCTGGCGGCAACGCAGAGCTGATAATGGTCCCGATACCGGCAAAGCGGCATTCTTCATTATCATCAAACACCCCGGGTAATAAATCGTGCCACAGCCATTCGTTTAAATCGTCGCCAAAGTTACCTGCGGCAGTTTTATAATAATGAACTTTCACTCTTCTCTCCTGAATAACCACCAATGATTAAAAAACGTTAAAGGGCAATCGTTCGCCATTAACGGCGATCGTTCCCCTTTTTTAAAGCGGGGGATTTATCCTTTTTTCAGAATATGCTTACCCATGCGCCCCAGCAGAACCAGCGTATACGGTGAGGTAAACAGCATGACATTAAGGATATTTATTTTTTTATTTAACGTAGGGGATACAGAGTAAAACTCACGGAATGAGAGGTGCGAACGGCATTTTTTAATTGCCTGTACCGCGGCAGAAAAGCTTACGGCGCGCGAAACGGCCATAAACGCAACGCGTGCGATAACAGAATATTTATGACGCAGGAAAATTTTACGTTCTTCCTTATTTTTCCAGACGCTACCCGTCAGCTGGTCAGTCAGAGGCAGGTAATCTAAACGCATGGTTGCTTTATCCCAGGACTTTTTGGTCAGCGATTGAGGCCGTTGAATATAATGGTAAAGCGGCTCTGCGGTGAAGGACATAGTCATATTCTTATTAAAGATAAGAATCAGCACTTCATAATCTTCGAAAATGATTTTCTTTTCATCGAAGGCGATGCCGTCAAACAGTTCGCGTTTAAACAGCTTATTCCAGAGAAAGCCGGGTATTTCGCCTTCCAGCATCGCAATTAATGCCTGCTTGCCGGTCAGCGTGCCGGCAGGCGCAAAGCGGTTAGTGACTTTTTTACTGCTGCCATCATCGCTTTCATAAAAATAGAGACACTGAGAAACATCTGCCTGCTCTTTTTCCAGCGTATTAACCAGCGAGGCAAGCATATTGCTTTCCAGATAGTCATCGGAGTCCAGGAAGGCAATATAGTCGCCGCTGGCAGCGGCAACCAGACGGTTACGGGTTGCAGAGACGCCCAGATTAGGCTGATTCTGCTGAACAACAAAGCGCACGTCAGGATGATTATCACGTACCGCCTGCACCAGCGCGAACGTATTATCCGTTGAGCAGTCATCAATAATAACGATTTCGAGATTTTTATAACTCTGGTTGATAATCGAAAGCAGCGTTTTCTCGATGAATTTTTCGCAGTTATACACCGGGATCAGTACACTTACTAAAGCTTCAGTAGACATCGCACGATCTCTCTCACACAAATTTTTATCTGACATCAGCGCCATATTCATGCAGGCTACTGTCCGCTAATTAATGCGATCAGGCTGTCATAAGATTTTTTCTTATCGAACTCCTGCTCAACCTTCTGGCGCGCAGCCTGTAGCATCGGCATCAGGTCGGGTTTTTCGTCCGCGATTTTCGCAATGACATCCGCCAGCGCAGCGGCATCTTTCTCTTTAATCAGCCAGCCATTCTTGCCGTCTTCGACCAGCTCAGGAATGCCGCTGTGCCAGGTAGAAACCACCGGAATCCCACGCGCCATCGCCTCCATCAACGCTACCGGCACCCCTTCCATATCGCCATCTTCCGCGGTCTGCGAAGGCAGCATAAAAATATCCGATTCGCGCAGGAACTGGTTAATCACCTGCGGCGGCTGGAAGCCGTGCAGGATGACCTGATCCTGTAAGCCGTAACGGGCAATCGTCTGCTCAACTTCCTCGCGCTGCGGGCCGTTGCCCAGCACGTTATAGGTAAAGGCGTAACCGCGTTCTTTCAGGATGCGGCACGCTTCCAGCGAGGTAAAAATCCCTTTTTTATCGGTCAGACGGGCGATAGTCAGCAGGCGGATCGGTTCGCCAATCTGCTTCAGCGGAGAAAAGTCGAAATCTTCGGTATCGATACCGACGCGCATAATATGGGTTTTGGCCGCATCGCCGCCCAGCGAGCGAATGCGTTCCGCCCACAGGCGGCTAATCGGCAGGATAAATTTGCTGTCATGAAACAGCTCTTTGTAATCTTCCGCGTAGGTTTTCAAAATACGATGCGTGGAAATATCGTAACCGTGGAAAATTGTCGCCAGCTCGCCTTTCAGAACGCCAAATTGACGCAGCTTATTTGCCAGCACGCCAGCGGGCCCGAAATGCGCAATAAACAGATCCGCCTGATAGCTCCGTTTATTGGCGGCAATGATCGCGGGCAGAGAGAGATTTTTAGCGCTGTAACCATACTTTTTATAGTTAAGCGCCGGAAGCACTTTAAGCTTTGCCTGGGCTAACCCCCTGGCAATGGTTTTCAGACGACTCATCGCACGCGCGCTGGTGTTATTTTCTTCAGCAGATAATAAATAGTGCGTTTTTTGCAGCAGCGCGTAGCGATCTTTCTTTGCAAATTCTTCAACTGCCGGGCCAGGCAGTACCGCAATTATTTCAACATCAAATCCTCTGTCGATAAAATAGGTTATCTGATTTGTTACAAATGTTTCTGAAGGCACCGGAAAAGTATAAACAAAAAAAGAGATTTTCATTGCCACCTCTGTCTACGATTGCTAAACGCCTAAAAAAAAGGAGATATACCATCTTCTTCAGATGGCATCCCCTTATTTTATGCAAATATAATCGTAAAGCTTAGTCAGCGTCGCCAGATACGGCGAGCGGCACATCCCCTGCCTTAACGCTGCTTCGCTAAATAAAGATTAAAATCCTGCTATCCTGTCAGAAAATCATTATGTCGCTTTGCTGACTTACGAGAAAAAGTAAGCCAGCCTGCTTTTATTTACCGTTGAAATTTTAACAACTATTTTTTAATAAGCCGTTTTACTGATAAAGCCTTTAAATATCGTCAGGAAAATAATTCTCAGATCCAGCATGATGCTCCAGTCGCGGATATATTGCAGGTCAAACTCGATGCGCTTTTCCATTTTTTCCAGCGTATCAGTTTCACCGCGCCAGCCATTAATCTGCGCCCAGCCGGTAATGCCCGGTTTAACCTTGTGACGCAGCATATAGCCCTGAATAATCGAGCGGTACTGTTCGTTATGCGCCACGGCGTGCGGACGCGGCCCAACGATTGACATATCCCCTTTCAGCACATTGATAAACTGAGGAAGTTCATCAAGTGAGGTTGAACGCAGGATCCGGCCAACAGGGGTAATGCGCGCATCGCCTTTCGTTGCCTGCGTAACCTTATCACCATTCTCCATCACCGACATGGAACGGAACTTCCACACTTTAATCGGCTTGCCATCCATACCGTAACGCACCTGACGGAAAATAACCGGACCTGGCGACGTAAATTTCACCAGTGCGGCAATGGTTAACAGCGCCGGCGAAATAAACAGCAGAATGCAGGAGGAAATAACTATATCTTCCAGACGCTTCAGTACCATATTGATACCGTTCATCGGCGTTTCAAATAGCGGCACCACCGGCACGCCATTAATCTCCTCCGTGCGCGACTGCAAAATATTAAAGGTGAAAATATCAGGAATCAGCATTACCGAGCAGGTGGTATCAGAAAGTTTGACCACCAGATCGCGAATTGCCGTCTCTTCCGACATCGCCATAGCGATATAAATTTTATCCAGCTTTCCTTCACGGGCATCGACTAACAGCTGATCCAGATTGCCGCAGTAGTTGATATTTCCCGCATCACTACGAGATTCATTAGCAACGTCAGAATAAAGCCCGACAACGTTCATTCCCATCCAGGGAGCGTTAATGAAACTATTAGCAAGTGAAACGCCGATAGGCATATTTCCGACAATCGCCACATTGCGCGTGTTATAGCCTAATTTGCGAATAACGCGGGCAAAGTAACGAATCGCCGAGCGACAAATAATAAATCCAATAGCGACAATGCCGAACCACAACAAATACACCTTAAAACTGAAGTCCATTTCGCTGACGAAGGACATCACCCCAGCGGTAATAAGAATACTCAACGCCCAGTTTTGCAAAATCAGCTGCAGTTCGCTGGCAAAGCTGACGCCGCGCCATGAACGATAAAAATCTGTGATACCGCCAATCATCTGGAAAAGGACCAGGGCAGTAAGAGAGAGCAGCCACCAGGACGATGAAAAAGGCTGGGATTCGATACGCGCTAAAATATAGAGTCCCGTAAACATAACAAAAATGTCAGAGAAACGCTGTATGATAGAAATAATCGACGCATTGGTACGCGTGCGAAATCCACTAGCCGTTATCATTTTATTATCTTCCCTGCCTAATTCATGCATGATTGAAGACATGTCTTAGACCTCGCTATAGTTAATTTGGTGTTCAACGTTTTAGTATGTCGGCATATAAACCATGCGTTTTGGCTATCATAGCCTGAGAAGTAAAGTTATCTCTATATAATTGATTTCCTTTTCTTCCCATTACTTCTAAATCAGATTTATCTAAACGATTGAGAACGGAAAGTAAGGAATCGGCATCGCCATTTTTAAACAAGTAGCCCGTTTCATTATTAATCACCACTTCCGGCAGAGAAGTCGCGTCACTGGCAATAATTGGCACTGAATAACTCATCGCCTCCAGCGGCACCATCGCAAACCCTTCCCAGCGGCTGGGAATTACCAGCACATCGGCCGCGATAAAATAAGGTTCCATCTGGCTTGCTTTAAGCCAGCCGGTATATTCCGCGCCGGGTAGCTTTTCAATTTGCTCTGCGCTGTGAACGCTGTCGCCAATCAATGTCAAATGAATATTGCTGTTTTGATTACGCTTCATGGCATCGAGCAGAATGTCGTAACCTTTTTGATAATCGAAACGTCCCACGAAAAGTAAATTAATTCGTGGATCGGCGCGGTTATTCGTCTTAATACTATTTCTTTCGGCTACGCCGTTATGAATCACAAAAAGCTTTTCAGCGTTAATGCCGTGCGCCTTAGCCTGATCCGCTTCATACTGGCTGACGCAGATAATGGCGTCGGTCATCGGCAGCAGCGCTTTTTCGATCAGCGAATAGATTTTCTTTTTTCCATTGCTGGTCTGCATTAAAAAGCTAAATGCGTGGGGACAATAAACCACCTTCGGTCGTACAAAAGGCCAAAGCAACAGCAAACAGGCACGTCCAATAACACCGGCAAACGAACTATGAAGATGCACAACATCAGGCCTGAACCGCATTACCGTGCGGCAAAAAGCGATGGCGAAAGAGAACAACGCACCGACCGAACGGCCCTTACGCCGCCATTTCACCACGTTTTCTTCATGCGCCGTATCCAGTTCTCCCGCCTGATCTTCCGGGATCAGGCACTGGATTTGATAACTGCCTTTATCTTCCTGTTGTGCCGCGACAAGTTGCTTTAAAACTGTGGCAACGCCACCTTTTATTGTCTCAGCAGCATGGAGGATTTTCATTTACTCTTCCTTTTTAAATTTCCCAAAACTTAAATAGACGTAAAACATTAACGGGTAGAACGGCGCAAGGTGTCGCAAATAGCTGCCGTAGTCAGGCTCAAACAGGCTCTGAATTACCGTATATGAAATAATAATTAACGAAAATAACACCACCAGCGGATAGGTTCTGTCCTGCAGCGCGGCATTAAGCGTCTGCCATATTCTGCGATACATCAGAATAATAAAAGCGGAAATCACCACATAATAAGGCGACAGCATTAATATCAGCGGGAACGGGAAGAAGAATGTTATCCAGGTCAAACTCACGTTCAGCCAGCCAAATATCGGGTTGCCTGCCGGGAACCAGGGACGAATCAGCGTATTGCTGCCGTCGCCGCTATCATCCAGACGGTGTTCATTTACCTCATTACGGAAATTATCAACGTCAATGCCTAAACCAAACTGGAAGCCAAACGCCAGCACCAGCAGAGAAAGGATACAGAGAATAAATATCGTTTTCCCTTTATGCACATAGCGCGACATCAACAGTAAACCATAAAACTCTATCAGGAATAAAAACCAGTAAGTCCTGAAGTACCAGGCGTAAAACAGGGCGAAACAGGTCCATATCAGCAGCCCGGCTGTTCGATTCATAAAGGTAATCAGCAAAGGCATCATCATCAGGAATACGATGAAGTCTTTACTCTGCCACGTCAGGTTAATCATCGACGAGAAGCAGAAAAACAAGAATACGCCGATATCGAAAATATTCATCGAGCCGCCGCGCACCTTAATAAAGATAAAGACAAAGGTGCTGATGATAATCACTGCCGATATAAGCGCAAAGACAATCGAACTCTGTTCAAAACCTAACAGCTTATAAAAATAAGCGGTGCTGCCGTAGGAGTTCCCCGGCCCGAAGCCGTAGGTGAATTTCATAAAGCTGAAAATGGTGACCTGGTCAGAAAAGAAGTACGGCTTCATTACCGATTCTTTAATCAGGGCCACACCCATCATTACCAGCATCATGAACATGAACAGCATAAATGTCATATGCGGATCAAAATAGAGATAGCGATTCTTTCTTATACCTATCTTCAGGGATACAAATTTCATTATATTTTCGCCATTCCAATTGCTGTTTTAAATCACTTCCCCGGAACAATGCGTTTCGCGGTAATAGTGGCTAACTTTTTGAATCTTTCGTTCATCATCGCCATAAAATGGCTGAATTTAATTTTTCTCGACAGCAGCAGTTTTAAATAGATGGCGATCCCTTTCGATTTTTCATTGGAAAGCAGATAGCTGTCGGCGATGATTTTTGCGTAAAAACCGAACCAGATATAGCTGGGAACGCGTTTCTTAATGCTCTCCAGCCAGATTAAAGATTTATCGCGCTTGCCATCGGATGAGATACGCGCGGTTGAATCGGAGTCGTCGTAAATCGTCAGCGGCAGATCGAGATAGTAAAAGCTGGCGCCTCTTTCCTGCAAACGCAGGGCAAAATCCCAGTCCTGATGCTTACGTAGCTGCGGATCAAACTGCGTTTGTTTGGCGATTGCCGCATCCAGCAGCAGTGTGCTGGTCTGGAAATCATTGCCAAGCAGCAAAAATTCCATAATTGAGGTGTACTTGCGAAGATCTTTGTTGCGGCGCAGGTGCAGCCCTTCCGGTCGCTTATTATATTTCGCCGTCATACAAACGCGGTTTTTACCCGGCTGCTGGCGCAGGTAATCCAGCTGTTTTTGCAGCTTTTCTGGCACCCATTCGTCATCGGAATCGAGCAGCGCAATAAATTCGCCGCTGCTGCGCTCAATGCCTTCGTTGCGCGGACGCGTACCGCCGCTGTTTTTATCCAGCTGGACAAAATGCACGCGCTCATCCTGCACGCCCGCCATCACCGCGGCGGTATTATCCGTAGACGCATCATCGACAACGAACACTTCAATATGACGGTAAGTTTGATTCAGGACGCTGTTTAGGGTTTTTAAAATGATGTCGGCACGATTAAAGGTAGGAATAACAACGCTGATTAAAGGCGTAGACTCAGTCATAACATCAGTCTCAATGGATTCGTTTTAAAAACCTTAAAAAGGCCAGCCGCGAACGGCTGGCGCTGCTGTTTTATGGTTTGGTCGATTCGTAGCTGTAGTGGTAATAGCCGTAGCCGTAATAGCTGGCGGCTTTTTTCACTACCAGGTTCAGAATGGCGCCTTTAATTTCAATGCCGTTCTGCTCAAAGCGGCGTACGCTCACTTCCACTTCTTTCACCGTTGATTTCTCGAAGCCCGCCACAACCATGCTGGTGCCCGCCTGCATACCAATAATGGCAGCATCGGTAACGGCCAGAATCGGCGGCGTATCGATAATCACGATGTCGTACTGTTTCTGCACATTAGCCATCAGGTCGATAAACTTCTGGCTCATCAACAGCTCAGACGGGTTCGGCGGCAGCTGTCCGCGCGGGATCAAATCGAGCCCGTTCACGTTGGTGGTACGAATCGCCTGCTCCAGCGTGGCCTGATTCGACAGCAGATCGGACAGACCGTGACGGTTATCGCTGTTAAACACCTCATGGGAATAGCCTTTACGCATATCACCATCGATAAACAGCACGCGCTGGCCTGACTGCGCGACCACGGCGGCCAGGTTGGTGCTGATAAAGGTTTTACCGATCGCCGGGCTGGTGCCGGAAATCATGATGATATTGTTACGCGCATCCAGCATCGCGAAGTGCATGGTGGTACGCAGACTGCGCACCGCTTCAATCGCCAGGTCAGCCGGGTTCGCCAGCGCCAGCAGCTCGCCGCCGCGCAGCACCTTCTTGCCCTTCTCTTTGCTCAGGGCGGTCAGCTTGCGATCGCGCTGCTGCTGCCATTCGGAAATAGGGATGCTGGCGTAGACGTTGATACCGCTGTTTTCCAGCTGTTCCGGGCTCTCGATGCCGCGAATCAGGATAGTTTTCATCAGCACGTAGATGGTGGAAACCAGCAGGCCCAGCACCAGCGATACGGCGATGATAATGGCGGAACGCGGCGCGATAGGCTTGTTCAGCACCAGCGCCGGGTCAACGATACGCACATTACCGACGGTACTGGCTTTGTTGATGCTCAGCTCTTGCTGTTTGTTCAGCAACTGCATGAACACGGCCTGGCCGGCATCGACATCACGCGTCAGACGAATAATTTCCTGCTGGGTGCGCGGCAGGGCTGAAACCTTGCCTTCCAGCGACTTTTTCTCATCCTGTAGCGTCTTACGCTTTTCTAACAGCGTGCGATAAGCCGGATGCTCTTTGGTATAGAGCTTAGAGATTTCCGCTTCACGGAAGGTCAGCTCGTTCAGCTGGTTATCCACGTTCACCATGGTATCCAGCATCGATTTGGCTTCCAGCGTCAGATCGACGGAGTCATTTTGCTGACGGAACGCATTCAGCTTGTTCTCAGCGTCATCCAGCTTCTGGCGCACTTCCGGCAGCTGACGATCGATAAAGTCGAGGCTCTTTTGCGCTTCCTCGGATTTACGCTCAACGTTTTGCAGCAGATAGTTTTCCGTGATAGCGCGCAGCGTATCCTGCGTTTGCTGCGGATCGGCGCCGTTCAGGGTTAAGGCCAGCACGCCGGTATCTTTCCCCTGATCGACCACGCTCAGACGGCCAACAAGGTCGTTATAGGTCGGCAGGTAGCCATTTTTCTGGACGATAAAGCTATCGCCAGGGCCGGCATTAGTATCGGAAACAAGGATTTTCACCTTGCCCTGCGTCGCCATCTGGCCCACTTTGCCTTTCACCAGTTCGCCATCATCGCTGGAGAGAGTAAAAGTATTGTTTTCAGCGATTTCAAGCACCAGTTTGGCGCCGATCAGCTCCGGCGGCAGCTCCAGACGGGAAACGGCGATTTTTTTATCATCGTTGCCCATCAGGCGCGCCCAGCCAGCGCCGACGATCGGCAGGTATTTCGGCGTCACCGTGGTTTGCAGGTTCAGATCTTCAATGGTTTTACCCAGCACCATCCTGGACATAATCAGTCCAATCTGGGCATCTGAAGCGGGTTTGGTGTCCGGCATCAGATTAGAGATTTGGCTCATCACCAGGCTGCCCTGGTTTTGCTCCACCTGAACCAGGGCGTCTGCCCGATAGACCGGCGTCGCCAGAATCGAGTAAATAACACCTATTACTGCGAATAGCGCGGTTACGCCAATAATAAGCCAGCGATGATCGATAATTGAACCGTATAAACGGGCTACATCGATTTCATCTTTGGCATCTGCAATTTTCTGCGAGCTATCTGATTTTTTATTGACCATTATTATGCCTGATTATCGATTTAATGCGTGGGCCCATTTCTGAGCGGCGTCATCCAATAAAAGGTATACAGATTCAAAAGCCTCTATACTTTTTCGATATGGATCCGGGATTTCACGACCGTTACACCAATGACCGAAGAGCATGGTTTTGCCACGAACTTCCGGGGCAATATTGCTGATGTCATTGATATGCTTTTTTTCCATCACCAGGATCAGATCGTTTTCTCTGCACATGGCTGAAGTGATTTTCCGCGCGCGGTGTCCCTCCAGCGAGAGGTCATTTTTCTCTGCTACCTTGATCGCGTTTTCGTCTGCCGGATAGTCAATCAGAGCGCCTAATCCTGCCGATTCAACTTTCATATCCGGGCAATAGCGTTTTATTAGCCGCTCGCCGGTTGGCGAACGGCAGATATTGCCCACACAGACGATGAGAATTGAATTAAACATATTCATCACCAGTTTTTGATGTCGTGGGCCGAATCGATACCGTAACGAACGCTGTTGATGGTTGGCAGTAACTGGTTGATAACGCGGTTCCAGCGGGTAAGCGGCGTCGCGGTGACATAGACGATGTCATAGGGTTGCAGCTGGAATTCGGTGCCCAGCACCATCGCTGTCGCATCGGAAGTATTCAGCTGATAAACATTGGCGATCTTGCCGCCCTGCTGGCGGTTCGGACGAATAACGAAGACGCCGGTCGCATTAGAAACTTCCTGATTCAGACCTTCAGCATTGCCCAACGCTTCCGTTAACGTCATGCCGCTGCGATCCATTTTCAGGGTCTGCTGACGGGTTACTTCACCCATCACGAAAACTTTCAGCTCATCATTACGCGGTACATAAAGGATATCGCCCGCATAGAGCAGACGGTTCTGAGTCAGATCGCCATTCTGCATCAGCGCCTGCAGGGAAATACGCTGTTCGCGTCCGTTGTGAGTCAGGATCACGTTGCGCCAGTCGGCGTCAGCCGCCAGGCCGCCTGCGGCGTTAATGGCGTCCAGCACAGTTAGCGGGATATTGGTAATTTCCTGTTTCCCTGAGGTGCCAACTTCGCCGGTGACATAGGCTTTTTGCGATCGAAATGCGGCGATATTGACATCAACCTGCGGGCTTTCGATATAGCTGGCCAGGCGGTTCTGAATTTCAGTGCGCACCTGTTGAATGGTTTTGCCGACAACTTTGACTTTGCCGATATAAGGGTAATAGATGGTGCCGTCGGAATGTACCCAGTTGCCGGTGTCGCTGGCGCTGCGGTACTGGCCGGCTGGCGTCGTCAGTTCCGGGTGATCCCAGACGGTGACGCTCAGCACATCGCCGACACCAATACGGTATTCATAGTTAGCAATTTCCTGATCGAGCAGCGGGTTCGGCCGCGCAACGACCGGCTTGCTGCGCAGTTGCTCAACCAGCATTGGCGTGAGCGGATAGACGTTAACCATTTTATTGATGTCATAGTCAGCATCCTGCTGCTTAATCACATCTTTACCGCTGGTAGAAACATTTTGCCCTGGGACTACAGTACAGCCACTGATAAGTGAAATGGACACCAGTAACGGAGCCAACTTAAGTTTCGTTTTCATCATTGAATTATCATCACTATTGCTGATTTATTGTCTAAAGCGGTGTGTGTCGCCGCAAAAAAAGTTCATGAATAAACGTCAATTCACGACCAATCTGCCTTAACTATTGCTGTTCCGTCATGAGATGTTTGCCCCTCGTTTTATATAAATGTTCCTGCCGCTAAAGCCGCTCTGTGTACGCCCGGTAAAAACAGAAGCGACCCGCTGTCATGCAATTCAGTCTAATGATGGTCAAGCCTGCTGACCGAATCGGCGTTATTTCCGCCCTGAGTTCCGGTAATGACGTCCGAAGCGGGCCTTGCGATGATTTACACTATTCTGTCGTATTTATTTAGCATTAGTCTTAAAACAACAGAAAATTATAAATTACTCTTGACGCGCTTATTTGAGACAGCCCGCCAGAGTTTAAGCACGCTACCGCCCCTGGCTCTCAGCTACCAATGCTGTTAAATCAGAAACAGTGCTATTTGAGGCGTGTAAATCGAACGGCTTTATATCTTTCATAAAGCAACGAGAGATAACGCTTTAATCTGAGCGCAGCAGTTTAGCCGCATCAATTATCTCGGTTCGATCACATAAGTTATGGCTAGATTTTTATACTATTGACTGGTTGTGACAAGCGTGAGTAAGCAGATCCATAGCACTTTCAGAATAAGACTAAAGAATATAAAAAATAATCGTTTTAATTCAATAAGTTAACCCAGTAAGACCTTTCTTTCTTTTCCAGATAATTCCGGCTTGATAATAACTTTTATTACATAATGCTAATATCAGACGTTTATTTAGCCAGCAAATGTTAATAATCGCCCTTCATTATGCCCCACCAAATTTCAATATGAAAAACTAATATCACGCGCATAATGGGCGAGAAATAAGGCCTGCGCATTTTTTATTTAGGATTTATCTCAGGTAATATTGCGTTTTCATTATTCAGATTCCATCATTTGCTCTGGTAAATAAACAATAAAAGGTGAAAACAGGGTATGGAATGGATCGCCGATCCGTCAATTTGGGCCGGGCTGGTTACGCTAATCGTGCTGGAGCTGGTGCTTGGCATCGATAATTTGGTCTTTATCGCTATTCTGGCGGAGAAATTACCGTCAGCGCAGCGCGACCGAGCCAGAGTTACCGGTCTGCTGCTGGCGCTGATTATGCGGCTGGTGCTGCTGACCTCTATCTCCTGGTTAACCGGGTTAACGCGTCCGTTATTTACGCTCTTCTCTCACGGCTTTAGCGCACGCGATCTGATCATGCTGGTTGGCGGGCTGTTCCTGCTGTTCAAAGCCACCATGGAGCTAAATGAGCGGCTGGAAGGCGGCAACGGCGATGAGAAGCCGCAAAAACGCGGCGCGCGTTTCTGGCCGGTGGTGGCGCAAATCGTGGTGCTGGATGCGATCTTCTCGCTTGATGCGGTGATAACCGCTGTCGGCATGGTGGATCATCTGCCGGTGATGA
>Ga0209463_1001189_pt1 | contig 16464 bp, 15 predicted proteins | sample AgamicMgSfrz_FD_187169 | JGI IMG/M metagenome (GOLD analysis project Ga0209463, IMG submission 187169) | Agave microbial communities from Guanajuato, Mexico - Mg.Sf.rz (SPAdes) (version 2) | ecosystem: Host-associated > Plants > Phyllosphere > Phylloplane/Leaf | place: Guanajuato, Mexico... | reverse complement strand
TTTTATGTTTATTCAAATAAGTTTGAGGTGTGGAAATGGAACAGACGTTTATTGAAAAGTGTAATCATGATGAGCTGGACTATGTTATAAAAGACTATTGGCAAGATGTATGGAATTATTCATTTATTATTACGAAAGATCCACACTTATCAGATGATATCACACAAGATGTATTTATAAAGGTATTTAAAAATTGGAATTCATTTCGAAAGGAGTCATCTATTAAAACGTGGATATTAAAAATCACAAGAAATACGGCAATAAACTATTTGAAATCATCTTATTTTAAAAGAATATCTTTAGTAGGATTTTTTAGTGACGATAAGCAAACTCTGTCGGCAGAACAAGAATTTTTTAAGCAAGAAGAAATGAATGATGTGTGGAAAGTTGTATTAAAACTACCTAAAAAGCACCGTGAAATAATAATATTGGACGCAAAATATGAATTATCTTATGAAGAAATAGCTGAAACACTAGGAGTATCCATTGGAACTGTAAAATCTAGATTAAGTAGAGCAAGAAGTAAGGTTTCAAAATTAATAGGGGAGGGTGGTAGTGATGAACAATAAACAAAATCCTGACTGGTATAGAAAATTAAAAAAAGGCCCAATGGAACACCGTAAAGACGAAGAAGAATATATTTATAAAATAAAGCAATCTATATATCAAAGTAATGAGGTAGGTTCTCCAAAACATACAAGACCATTTCGTAAAAAAGCATTGCCAATTGTAGTGGTTTTAGCTTGTACATTTTTATTTTTTATTGTTCAACAACCTTGGCTTGATGATAATAAATCACCGGTACAAAGTAGTACACAAATTAAGCCTAAAACAAAAGATGAGTCTGCTCAAGATCCAACATTAAAACAATTTATGAATGATTTATATCAAAGTACAAATGCAAAAAATGAAAATGACTTGTATAAAGCGTTAAACGATGAAGTTCAATTTAAAGGGAATAGCTATAAGAAGGATGAATTGAAGTTTGATGAAGATATTTTTCATGAGTTGCAAGTCGCTCTTACAATGGGGGGAGAATTTGCAAATGATACAAAACAAGTATACAAAGTACCAAGTGGATTGACAGAAAGTAACCAACCAAAACAAGCACATTTTATATATGCAACTGTTACTGGAAATAAAACGAAAATTTTAGCTGAACCAAAGCGAGAATCACAAGTTTTATATGAAGTATCTAATGAAATGGTAAAAGCTTGGATTCCAGAAAAAGTGCAGAAGGATGGATATATAAAAATATCGACAATTAACGGTAATACTGGATATGTACAAAAAGAGTACGTTTTAACTGATATTAAATATTCATTTATGTTCGAAAAGAATAATGAAGGTATATGGAAAATTATAAATATAGATTCTATATGGTAAAAGAGGAAGGTTCACTTTAATGAACCTTCCTCTTTGTTTTTATTTTCTTTTTGAAGAGTATTCCAGGACTCTAAAATTTCTGATGTAACTAGAGCGGCAATGTTTTTTTCTGAATTACTACTAGGAATAACGACAGAAACGGCAATCTGTGGATCTTCGGTAGGAGCATATGCAATGAATAGAGAATGATTTATCATTCTTTCTTGCTCATTCGGAAAACCTGTAATACCTGTTTTACCTGCGACGTCAAAGGGCAATTTTTTAATCTCCTCTATATTTTGACTCATTCCACCTTGCACGACATTCCAAAAGTTCATCGGGTAACGATTTGAACTTTCTAAAATGGGTTTAAACTTTTTTGTTTCCTTACCATCTTGACCAATAATAGCACTTGCCATTTGAGGTTTATATTTATCACCTTTACTTGCCAAAGTTGCTGCATATTGAGCGAGTTGAAGAGGAGTATGCACTTCATTTCCGCCCCACGACGCATTTAATAAAGCGGAGATTCCGTTTTCAAACTTATTAGAAGGATGAAATTCATATTGTCCGTCTTCTTCAAAGGGTAAATCAATCCCGGTTTTAGAACGTAGGCCGAATTGCATTAAATAATCTGTCCATATATGTGCCACCTTTTCTACATTGCCATTATTTTGGTTAAATAATGGCAGAGCTACTTTTGCAGTCATAAATGTGTTAGATGAATTAATGATAGCCTGCCTCGGTGTAATCTCACCTTTTGGCGTTCCAGGTGCATTCGTAATGTTATTTTGATTATCATACTGAAAAGTACCTTTATCTAAATATGTATCTTCAGGTTGAAAAAGTTTTTCGTTTAATCCAATTAAAATAGTAAGTGGCTTTATAGTAGAAGCCATATTTACATAAGATCCACCATACTTTAATTTTTGAATTGCTTTATTTTGCGAAAGTGATTTTATGTTATCTACTTTAGTTGATACATGTGTATGTAATATATTTGGATTAAAAACTGCTGAGTTGGCCATAGTTAAAATTGCGCCAGTTTTTACATCGCTCACTACAGCATAACCAGCTTTAGCATCAGGTGTTTTCTTAATTTGAGACCTTAATGCTTCCTCTGTTTTTTGCTGTAATCTAGAGTCTAAAGCTAGCCGGACATTTTTTCCTTTTTGTACTTTTTGAATGTTCCATAATAACTTTTTATTACTTATTTTAAAAATAAGAGTTTTACTTGGTTTTCCTTTTAAATCATTTTCATATTGCAGCTCAATCCCACTTTTCCCAACAGCCATATACTTTGAAGTATGGTCATTTTCTACATATCCAATTACCTGTGAACCAATTTCGTGTTTAGGATAATATCGAATCCATTCATCCTTAATTATTACATTATTGGTTTTGTTTTTGTTTATGAATGCAAGTTCGTTCTCAGCTATATTAGAGTATAACGGTATATCATTCATAGTCTGCTTGTTACAAGATTGTTGTAATTGAGATTTTATGTTCTCTGTAGAAATATCATGTTGAAACTCGCTTGAAAATTGATTAAAAAAAGCTAATGTGTTTGATGTATCTTGTTTCGATAGTTTTTCATCATTAGAAGTGCAATATAGAGACTTAACCTTCTTATTTGTAGCTAGTATTACACCATTTTGATCAAAGATTTTTCCTCTTTCAGCTGAAGAAGTTGCGATAGTTATTGAAATGAAGTTGATTTTAAATAAAATTAGTAAAATCAAACCTACAATAGAAAGAACCGCAAAAAATCTCCATCTTTTTGTATGTAACATATAACCCTCCCTTATGTAGCCTATTTCATCTTATAGTTAATTATTTTTTTTGTAAATGTGGAACAACTTTATTGTTTAGGTTGTCTATTAAGTATTACAGCACGAAGAAAGGAACAATCAGTATGAAAATTTACTATCAAGTCTAAGTGTAAGTTTAATAAGAGTTATTATACAGTTTAGCATTTCTAATGCAAGCGACAAAAAAATAGAGAAAAAACAGGAAGGGAGAGTTATTAATTACGTAGCTAAACGAAAAGGAATGAATGCTTACAAGGAGTAGGTAAAAAATTGAGACGATAATTTATAACCGGTCATCGGTATCTAAAATATAAGGAATGCTTTTAGTATTTGTAGCAATTCCTGAAAGAATTATATGGAGGATTTATGAAAGAACAAAAAGGAAAGAAGCAGAAGACATATATATCTATTCGATTAAATATAATGTTCCTTTGCATATTTTTACTATTCTCAGCTATTATTATGCAACTAGGAAAAGTGCAAATCGTAGAGGGAGAGGCTTATAAGAATCAAGTGGAAAGCAGTCAAAATGCAACAACTAGCATTCCAGTTCCGCGTGGACAAATACTAGATCGAGAAGGGAAAACAGTTGTTAATAATAAATCTCTTCGCGCGATTACCTATACAAGGGTAAAGGGGATTACGAGTGAAGAAATTTTAAAAACAGCAAAAGACTTGGCGAAAGTACTTGAAATGCCCGAACAAGATATAAATAAGTTAACCGATATTGATAAAAAGGATTTCTGGATGCAGTTAAATACGAAACGTGCGGAGACAAAGATCACTAAAAAAGATATAGAAACGTTTAAAGAAAAGGGAATAGAGGGAAAAGAGTTAGACAAAAAAATTGAAGAATTAAGACGAGACCACGTTACAGAAGCTGAATTGGCAGAATTAACAGCACAAGATTTAAAGGTGTTAGCTATTAAAAGTAAAATGAGTTCAGGTTATCAACTGACACCACAAATTATTAAAAAAGATGTAACGGATGCAGAGTATGCGCGGATAAGTGAAAATCTTGCGGAGTATCCTGGAGTAGATGCAACGGTTGATTGGGAACGTAATTATGTAAATGGTAATTTATTTCGTTCTGTATTAGGTAATATTACGAGTAGTGAAGAAGGTCTGCCGAAAGAAAACTTAGATTCTTATTTGGTACGTGGATATAACCGTAATGACCGTGTCGGAAAAAGTTATATTGAACAACGATATGAAGATGTATTACACGGCACAAAAGAAGAAGTGAAAAATATTACTGATAAATCAGGAAACATTATAAACACAGAAATCATCTCTAAAGGAAAAAGTGGTAATAGTTTAACATTAACGATTGATATGGAATTGCAAAAGAAGGTCGAAGAAAGTATAGAGAAAAATTTGAGAGCTTTTAAAGGTTCAGAACCACTGTTGGACAGAGCTTTTGTCGTAATGACGAATCCAAATAACGGGCAGATTTTATCTATGGCAGGAAAAAAGATTGTAGAAAAAGAAGGGAAAATAGAGATTGAGGATTTGGCATTAGGTAACATGACAACCTCATATGAGCTAGGTTCAGCTGTAAAAGGTGCTACTTTATTAACTGGATATGAGACAGGAGCAATACATCCAGGAGATCAATTTTATGATGCACCGATGAAATTTAAAGGTACACAAGCTAAGAAATCGTGGAATGTATCTGGATTTGGTAATATTAATGATTTACGAGCTCTACAAGTATCTTCGAATGTATACATGTTCCAGACAGCTTTAAAAATTGCGGGAGTTAATTACGTACCAAATGGCTCATTGGATATTAAACAAGGAGCATTTGATACGATGCGCTATTATTTCAAGCAATTTGGTTTAGGTGTCCCAACAGGTATTGATTTACCGAATGAAATAATTGGACAAACGAGAAAAGTAGATAGTCAACCTGGGTTTTTACTAGACTTTTCTATCGGTCAGTATGATACGTATACGCCATTACAATTGGCACAGTATATTTCAACGATTGCTAATGGCGGTTATAGAATGCAGCCTCAAATTGTACAAGAAATACGAGAACAATCAATAAAAGAAGAGGTTGGAAAAGTTATACGCTCTATAGAACCTGTCGTATTAAATCGAATTGATATGAAGACAGAACATATTGATCGTATAAAAGAAGGGTTTAGATGGGTATTCCAAGAAGGTGATGGAACTGGCGTGAAGTATTTCAAAAATGCTTCATATAAACCAGCAGGAAAGACAGGAACAGCTCAAACTGTATATGGTGGAGAAGACCCAATTGGCAGAAATGCAAAAGGAGAACGTATGGAATGTTACAACTTAACATTAGTTGGATATGCTCCATATGATAATCCAGAAGTAGCGTTTTCTGTAGTAGTCCCATGGCTTCATAATGATAAAAGTGGAATTAATTCTATAATTGGAAAGGAAGTTTTAGATGTATACTTTGATTTAAAACAACAACGTATACATGGTGAAGCTGCTAGTACAGATAGTTTTAATCAAAATTAGTAAAATGTGAGTACTTTTCTCAAGGGAAGAGACTCTGTTTATATAAAAGCCTTTAAAAATTAAAAGAAGATTTGAAATAAGAGATAGCAGCTATCATAGTTGCTATCTTTTATTTTGTTAATAATACCGATATTAGTTATAAAGTTTTTTTAGTTTATGGAACAAACTTGTTTCGGTGATTGTCTATTATGTGTAAGTAAAAAAAGTGTTAAGAACTTGAAAGGAATGATGATTTTGAAAAACAAGAGGATGCTAAAAATAGGAATATGCGTTGGTATATTAGGTTTAAGTCTTACAAGCATAGAAGCTTTTACAGGAGGACCACTGCAAGTTGAAGCGAAAGAAAAGAAAGGACAAATAAAACATAAAAATCAGGCGACGCATAAAGAGTTCTCTCAACTTGAGAAAAAATTTGATGCTCGATTAGGTGTATATGCGATTGATACTGGTACAAATCAAACAATCGCTTATCGACCTAACGAAAGGTTTGCCTTTGCATCAACTTACAAGGCTTTAGCGGCAGGAGTATTACTGCAGCAAAACTCTACTAAGAAATTAGATGAAGTTATTACTTATACGAAAGAAGACTTAGTGGATTATTCACCTGTTACAGAGAAACATGTAGATACTGGAATGACACTAGGAGAAATTGCAGAGGCTGCTGTTCGTTACAGTGATAACACTGCGGGGAACATTTTATTTCATAAAATAGGCGGACCGAAAGGATATGAAAAAGCGCTTAGACAGATGGGGGATCGGGTTACTATGTCTGATCGTTTTGAAACAGAATTAAACGAGGCTATTCCAGGAGACATTCGTGACACTAGTACAGCGAAAGCAATTGCTAAGAATCTTAAAGATCTTACGGTCGGAAATGCGCTTCCGGATCATAAACGTAACATTCTTACAGAGTGGATGAAAGGAAATGCTACAGGAGACAAACTTATTCGTGCAGGCGTGCCAACTGACTGGGTAGTTGCAGATAAATCGGGTGCAGGAAGTTACGGGACACGAAATGATATTGCGATCGTTCGGCCACCAAATAGAGCACCTATTATCATCGCAATTTTATCTAGTAAAGATGAGAAAGAGGCTACCTATGATAATCAACTCATTGCAGAGGCAGCTGAAGTTGTAATCAATGCCATTAGGTAATAACCACTTAGTTTTTTTATTTCTTTAGCAGATAGTATTGAAAGTATAAAATCAGTAACGATTCTTTTTCTTGTGAAAAGAATCGTTTTTTTGTAGTCTTATTATTAAAAAGAAAAGCATAAATATAACGAACATATATTGTATCCATTAATAAAATTTCATGTACTGTATTATTTTATTAACTTAAAAAATTTTTAAAAAATATAATATAATTCATTTAGCATATAGAAGCGTTTTATGAGAATAAAAAGGAGAAAATATGAAAAAAATATGAATAGAATCATTGTGATTATTTGTATATTACTGGGTATTAGTATCTTTTTATATGTACAGAACAATTTAATAAAAATAACTGAAGTTAATATAACGTCTAGTAAAATCCCATCCAATTTTAAAGGCTTTAAAATCCTTCAACTTTCAGATCTACATAATAAAGAATTTGGCGATAAGCAAGACGTTTTAATTCAAAAAGTAAATAGTATAAACCCAGATATTATAGCTATTACGGGTGATTTAATTGATAGTAAATCGTACGATGTAAAAATTAGTATGGATTTAATCCGAGAAGTTGTAAAGGAGTATCCTGTATATTTTATAACAGGAAACCATGAAAAATGGTCAGGGAAATATAATGATTTGGAAAAAGAATTAAAGAAACATCATGTTACCGTTTTAAGAAATGAACATGTAACTATTCAAAAAGAGGAGCAAAAAATAAATTTACTTGGTATTGATGATCCGGAATTTGTAACTGGAAAACGTGATGAAGGAAATGTTGTAAAAGATGAAATTTCAAAAGCGAAATTTGAAATGCAGATGGATACATATAATGTATTACTACCCCATAGGCCTGAATTTTTGACAGTATATGCTGATGAGCAAATAGATTTAGTGTTATCGGGACATGCTCATGGAGGGCAAGTTAGATTGCCATTTATCGGTGGGTTAGTTGCTCCGAATCAAGGGCTATTCCCTGCATATACAGCTGGTTTATATGAAAAACAAAATACGTCTATGGTAGTGAGTAGAGGATTAGGCAATAGTATCATTCCGCAAAGAATTTTTAATAGACCAGAACTTGTAGTTGTGCAGTTAAATTGAACTGTACGACTTTTTTGTGCAGAAAAAATAGGTTAAATGGATTTTATACAAGTTAACATTACAATTTTGTTAAAAATTTTCTACGTTACATAAAGTAACAAAATTTGACCTGAAGAGTTTGTTATAGTGTAAATAATCAAAAAATTAAAAATTAGTCGAGTGAAAAGTGTGATAAGTAATTTATGTAAAAAACTAAAAGGGGTGTACACATGCATAAAGAATATGAAATTGAAGAGTATACGGCGATTGAGGAACAAATACATTATTATTATAAATGTTTATTAGTAAGTCATCCTGATCAAATTATAAAGTATTTAGAAAAAAGGTTAGAAAAATATGCAGAAACATTACAATATGCACATTTATATCCTGATACAGTGATTTTACCTTTACAGCAATTAGTTATCGAATATTCTTTAGATGTTGCTAGAATTAGGAAATATATGAATTTAAAAACGTAAAGTAAAATATATAATTTAAATGAAACAGAGTCGACTTTAAGAAATGATATTCTAATGTCGACTCTGTTTCATTGTCTATTATTGTTTATTAAAAACAAATACTAATCAATTAACTTTGACATATAATTACGCAAGAGTAAAATAAAAGTGAGTACTCACTCATTTTTTGAAAAGGGGGAAGAATACGTGCAACAACCTTCAATTACTTTACGCACTGTATCGAAAAGTTTTGGGAAAAAAGAAGTTTTACACAATCTGTCATTGCGAGTTGAAAAAGCAGAGATATTTGGTTTAGTTGGACCTTCAGGTTCAGGGAAAACGACTCTCATTAAATTGATTGCAGGTATTAATGAGGTAACAGAAGGTGAAGTACTTGTTGGTAATACTAACATGCCTAATTTAAATGAAATGAAAAGAATTGGTTATATGGCTCAGGCTGATGCATTATATGAAGAACTATCAGCATATGAAAATGCAGATTTTATTGCAACGATGTATGGATTAAAGGGAAAGCATAAAAAAGAAAGAATCAAAGAGGTTTTTGACCTTGTACAATTATCGCAACATATGAAAAAGCAAGTACAGCAGTTTTCAGGTGGAATGAAAAAACGTTTATCATTGGCAATGGCACTTCTTCATGAACCTGAAATATTAATTTTAGATGAGCCAACAGTCGGGATAGATCCACTTCTTAGAAAAACAATCTGGGGAAAATTTTATGATCTGAAAAAGAAAGGCACAACTATAATTGTAACGACACACATTATGGACGAAGCTGAATTTTGTGAACGCCTAGGGTTAATTAGAGAAGGAAAGCTAGTTGCGACTGGAACACCTGAAGAATTGAAAAAGCGGGTATCATCAGGAAGGATTGAAGATGTCTTTTTGTTGGAAGAGGTGGCTCTATCATGAGAGTTACTGGTGTTATCATTCGTATTATTCGCCAATTTTTCAGGGATAAGCGTTCATTAGCCATGATGTTTGGGGCACCTATGTTATTACTTTGGTTATTGTCGCTAGTGTTTACACAAAAAGACTATGTACCACATATTGCTGTTGTTGATTTGCCTGCTCCAGTAGTAAAAGTAATGAAAAATCAAGAAGCCTCAATTTATGAATATAGTAAAGAAAAGGCAATGTCTGAGTTGGAAAATCAAAAGGTAGATGCAGTAATTCGTTTAGAAAATGGAAAAATGAATATTGTATTAGAAGGTAGTGATTCGTCAAAAAATCGTGCTGTGCTTCAAATATTACAAAAAAGTACAGAGAAGAACGATGTATCGATTATGAAACCTGAAGTGAATTATTTACATGGCTCTAAAGACTTTACAATGTTTGATGGGCTTGGTCCCGTATTAATCGGTTTCTTTACCTTTTTCTTTGTATTCATTTTATCAGGGGTGTCTTTCGTAAGAGAACGTTTAAGTGGTACTTTAGAAAGGTTATTATCGACTCCGGTAAGAAGATGGGAAATAGTTGTAGGATATATTATTGGTTTTGGGATCTTTGCATTTATACAATCCATTATAATCGTAAGTTTTTCAGTTTATATTTTAGATTTATATGTAGCAGGCTCCATATGGCTAACGTTACTTATTACATGTATGCTTTCTTTAACTGCATTAACTTTAGGGACATTTTTATCGGCATACGCAAATAATGAGTTTCAAATGATCCAGTTTATACCACTTGTTATTGTGCCACAAATTTTCTTTTCTGGGTTGTTTCCAATTGAATCTATGAATAAGTGGCTCCAAATGTTAGGGAAATTATTTCCGCTCACATATGGCGCTGACGCAATGAGACAAGTGATGATTCGAGATCAAGGGTTTACAGAGATTGCATTAGATTTAACTGTATTACTGCTTTTTTCTCTACTATTTGCAATAGGAAATGTATTTGCATTAAAGAAACATCGAAAAATATAATGATGATACAAAGGGGCATTATAGATGAAGAAGGATTGGCTGGAAGAATTAATTGCCACAACAAATACGGATAAACGAAATGAACGTCAAATGCGTATATTAGAAGCGGCTGTTGATAGGTTTGGCGAAAAAGGCTACGCTGCAACTTCAACAAGTGAAATTGCAAAGCGGGCTGGTGTAGCGGAAGGAACAATCTTCCGCTACTATAAAACGAAAAAAGATTTATTGTTAGCAGTCGTCATGCCGACATTAACAAAGTTTGCTGCACCATTTTTTGTACAAGCCTTTGCGAAAGAAATATTTAAATCGGAGTATGAATCGTATGAAGGACTTTTAAGAGTTGTCATTCATAATAGATTTGAATTTGCAAAAAAGCATTTTCCAATGATAAAAATATTAATTCAAGAAGTGCCATTTCAGCCAGAACTGAAAAATGAAATACAACAATTAGTAGAAACAGAGTTACTTTCACATTTTAAAAAGTTAATTGTAAAGTTTCAAGAAAAAGGTGGAATTATTGAAATGCCACCATCTTCTGTAGTACGACTTACTTTATCAGCTGTATTAGGATTACTCTTAACACGATTTTTATTATTGCCTGAAGAAAAATGGGATGATGAAGTGGAAATTGAACATACGATTCAATTTATATTGTTTGGATTAACGCCACGAATTTAATCATAAGTAACAATATGTTGAAGTGTGAATTACATATACTATTTTTATGCAAATAATAAATCGCCTTTAAAAAGGCGATTTATATTCATTATTTATTTTTGATAAATAAGTACTTGTTTACTAAAAATGTTCCAAATTAACGTGTTTCTTTGTCTCTTCTTCTAAGACCTAATAATCCTGCTAGTCCTAATAAACCGAGCCAAGCCCAATTATTATTTTTATCACGATTATCATTTAAATCATTTGTCGTATTTACATTTCGAGTTCTCACATCATTATTAACTCTGTCTAAGTTATTGTCATTAACTCGAGTTGAAATGTCAGTGTTATTAACTCTATTCATATTATTTCCATCGTATTCAGCTTGTGCAGCTGTACCTAAAAACATAATAGATAGTGCTAAAACACTTAAAATAGATGATAATTTCTTCTTCATAACGCTCCCTCCTTTCTTATGTATTAATTTCTCCAGAGCATGTGTGTATTATTCGTTTCACAATGTCTAAACCATCATTATAGAGCGCACATTAATAAAACTACATGAATCAAACTTTGCTTAAAATGTAAAACTGAGTACAATTTATATTATATGGACTATCACTAAGGAGGTAATGAAATGCGACAATTTGCTAAACCTAAAATTGTTGTAAGTAAATGTTTAGAATTTGATGCTTGTCGTTATAATGGAGAGATGATTCCAGATATAACAATTCGAAACTTACAGCCATTTGTTACATTTATACCAGTATGTCCTGAAGTAGAGATTGGTCTAGGCGTCCCTCGTGAAACGATACGAATTGTAGAAGAAAACGGTTTGAATAAACTTGTACAACCGTCGACACGAGAAGACGTTACTGAAAAAATGGAGGAATTTTCAAATGAGTTTTTACAAACGATATCCGATGTGGATGGTTTTATTTTAAAGAATCGTTCACCAAGTTGTGGTACGCGTGATGTGAAAATTTATTCTGGTTTTGAAAAAGCACCAGCAATAGGAAAGGGACCTGGCTTATTTGGCGGAGCAGTAATAAAAAATTTTTCGTATCTTCCAATTGAAGAGGAAGGTAGATTGTCGAATTTTATTATTAGAGAACATTTCTTTACAAGGTTATTTACAATAGCTTATTACAAAATGATTAAACATAATAAAAATATGAAAGACCTTGTATCGTTTCAGTCGGACAATAAATATTTATTTATGGCATATAATCAGGTGAAACAAAAAGAGTTAGGGTGTATTATTGCAAATCAAAAAAATGAAACGATTGAAGTTGTATTTGAAAAGTATGAGAAGACCCTATATGAATTATTTATGCGCACACCCCGCTATACATCGAATGTAAATGTATGTGAGCATATTTTTGGATATTTTAAAACAAAGTTAAAAAAACAGGAAAAAGATCATTTTTTAGGAATGATACATAAATATGCAGAAAAGAAAATACCACTTAGTAGTTTACTTGCAATTTTAAAATCATGGACCCTTCGATTTGATGAAAAGTATTTATTAAGACAAACATATTTCGAACCATACCCTGAAGCTTTAGTAGAAATTTCAGATTCGGGAAAAGGTAGAGATTATTAAACATTAAATTACATAATTCGACAAGAAAACTCCTATGTTGTTGTAGAACAATGTAGGAATTTTTTTGTGCATTAGTACAGAATCTGTTTTAAAATTAAGTTATGACAGAATTATAGCAATTGTCTAACTAATATTTTTGTCTTTTAAGAAGTAATGTTTGTAGTAGAAACTCGCACGCTGTCGAAACTCAATATTCGATAAGGGGTGTGTAGCGGTATGGAATTTACTCTAACTCGCGAAAAACAAATGATTAAAGAAATGGTACGTGACTTTGCTGAAAAGGAAATCGCACCAAAAGCGGTATATTATGACAAAACTGCGGAATTTCCATATGAAACATTTCAAAAAATGGGCGAACTAGGATTATTAGGCATCCCATTCCCTGAAGAGTATGGGGGTTCAGGTGGCGATACTGTATCGTACGCGTTAGCAGTTGAAGAAATTGGTCGTGCTTGTGGTGGGACAGGATTAAGTTACGCTGCAACAATTTCATTAGGTGCTTCTCCAATTTATTATTTCGGTACAGAAGAACAAAAGCAGAAATATTTAGTACCAATGGCGTCAGGTAAAACATTAGGTGCTTTCGGATTAACTGAACCGAACGCTGGATCTGATGCAGGTGGTACACAAACGAAAGCTGTATTAGATGGAGACGAGTATGTTATTAGTGGTGAAAAGTGTTGGATTACAAATGCAGAGTATGCAAATACAATTATTGTAACCGCTATCAACGGTGTTGAAGATAATGGTAGAAAGCGTATTTCGGCATTTATCGTACCGACTACAAGTGAAGGATTAACGATTTCAAGTCCTTACGATAAGATGGGTGTTCGTGCTTCTAATACATGTGAAATCGTACTTGATGGTGTACGTGTACCGAAAGAAAATATTCTTGGTGATGTAAATAAAGGATTTAAACAATTCTTATATACACTTGATGGAGGACGTATTTCAATCGCAGCATTAGCAGTAGGTATTGCACAATCTGCATTTGAACGTGCGCTGCAATATGCGAAAGAACGTCAACAATTTGGAAAGTCAATCTCTAATTTCCAAGCGATTCAATTTAAATTAGCTGATATGGCGACTGAAGTAGAACTTGCACGTAATTTAGTACATAAAGCAGCTTGGTTAAAAGATAATGATAAACCTTTCGGTAAAGAAGCGGCTATGGCAAAGTTATTTGCATCTGAGGCTGCTAGTCGTATTGCAAATCAAGCGGTACAAATTCACGGTGGATACGGCTATATGCGTGAATATGAAGTGGAACGACATATTCGTGATGCAAAACTATTAGAAATTGGTGAAGGAACTTCTGAAATTCAACGTCTCGTAATTGCAAGACATTTAGGATGTAGATAAAAAGGAGGAATCACTATGTTTCAAAAAATATTAATTGCAAATCGCGGAGAAATCGCAGTTCGTATTATGAAAACTTGTCAAAAACTTGGTATTCGCACAGTTGCTATTTATTCTGAAGCAGATGAAAATGCACTCCATGTAAAGATGGCAAATGAAGCTTACTTAGTAGGTGGGCCACGTGTCCAAGAAAGTTATTTAAACCTTGAAAAAATTATTGAAATCGCTAAGAAGACAAACACTGAAGCAATTCATCCGGGATATGGATTATTATCAGAGAATCCGTCTTTCCCGGTTCGTTGTAAAGAAGAAGGAATCATATTTATCGGTCCATCAGAAGAAATTATTATGAAGATGGGAAGTAAAATCGAATCACGTATTGCAATGCAAGCTGCAGATGTCCCAGTTGTTCCAGGTATTACTACAAATATTGAAACTGCTGAAGAAGCAATTGAAATTGCGAAACAAATTGGTTATCCATTAATGTTGAAGGCATCCGCAGGCGGCGGAGGCATTGGAATGCAGTTGATGGAAACTGAGCAAACGCTCACCAAAGCATTCGAAAGTAATAAAACAAGAGCGCAAAACTTCTTTGGTAATGGAGAAATGTATTTAGAACGCTATATAGCTGATGCACATCATATTGAAATTCAGCTTTTAGCAGATACACATGGTAACACAGTGTATTTATGGGAGCGTGAATGTTCAGTACAACGCCGAAATCAGAAAGTAATTGAAGAAGCCCCTTCACCATTTTTAGATGAGGGTACGCGAAAAGCGATGGGTGAAGTTGCTGTACAAGCTGCCAAAGCACTAGGATATACAAATGCAGGTACAGTTGAGTTTCTTGTAGATGATCAGAAGAACTTCTATTTCTTAGAGATGAATACGAGATTACAAGTAGAGCATCCCGTTACAGAAGAAATTACTGGATTAGACCTTGTAGAACAACAACTCCTTATCGCAAGTGGCGAGAAACTATCGTTTACACAGGATGATATAAAGCGCAGTGGTCATGCCATTGAGGCTCGTATTTATGCTGAAGATCCGAAAACTTTTTTCCCATCACCTGGGAAAATTACAGATTTAACGTTACCGACAAACGTACGTATCGATCACTTTTTAGAGAATCATGTAACAATTACACCTTTCTATGATCCAATGATTGCAAAAGTTATTGCTCATGGTGAAACGCGTGAAGAAGCAATTTCGAAATTACATGATGCTTTAGAAGAATTAAAAGTAGAAGGTATTAAAACAAACACGCCAATGCTGCTTCAAGTATTGGAAGACGATGTGTTCAAAAGTGGTATTTATACAACGGGTTTTGTAACGAAACAACTTGTTAAAAAATAAGATTTATGAATATTAAGGGGGAAAAAATGATGACGAAAGTATATGCATCGATGGCAGGAAATGTTTGGAAGATAGTTGTAGGAGTAGGAGATACAGTAGAGGAAGAGCAGGATGTCGTCATTTTGGAATCTATGAAAATGGAAATTCCAATCGTTTCAGAAGAAGCTGGCACAGTTATGAAAATTAATGTGCAAGAAGGCGATTTTGTAAATGAAGGAGATGTATTGCTAGAAATTGAATAGGGAGATATAGGGGGAAGCGAATTGAAACTACCTAATTTTGCTGTCATTAAAGAAGTCGGGCCACGTGATGGCTTACAGAATGAAAAAAAGATTGTTGGCACAAAAGATAAAGTAAAATGGATTCAACTACTTACAGAAGCGGGATTATCGTATGTTGAAGTTTCCTCATTCGTTCACCCTAAATGGGTTCCGGCATTAGCAGATGCAAATGATGTGTTTTCTGAGCTGAAAAGGGATCCAAATGTTACATATGCAGCGCTTGTTCCAAATCAAAATGGTTTGGAACGAGCTTTTTTGCAAAATGTAGATGAGGTGAATGTTTTTTTATCAGCAAGTGAATCTCATAATAAAAGTAATATTAATAAATCAATTAAAGAAGCATTAGTTGTAATTGAAGATATAACAAAACAGGCAATATTCGAAGGGAAAAAGGTAAGAGGCTATGTTTCTACTGTATTTGGATGTCCTTATGAAGGGGATATAAGTGCCAAAGCAGTTGACGAATTATGTAATCAACTATTTTCATACGGCATTTATGAAGTATCTCTTGGTGACACGATTGGTGTAGCGAATCCACTACAAGTAGAGCGAGTATTAGAGCATTTATTAAAGAAATATGATGCTTCGCAGTTTGCAATGCACTTCCATAATACGTATGGAATGGCTCTGGCGAATGTAGTTAAGTCATTAGAATATGGTATTACAACATTTGATAGTTCTTGTGGTGGTCTTGGTGGATGTCCATATGCACCAGGAGCATCAGGCAATGTTGCAACCGATGACTTAGTTCATATGCTCCATAAGTTAGGGGTCCAAACGAATATTGATGAAGAGAAGTTATTGAAAGCGAGTCAATTCATTCAAAGTAAATTAAATATCCAATTACCGAGTCATGTGTATAGAGCGCTTCAACATAAAACGATA
>Ga0209463_1001187_pt1 | contig 16490 bp, 13 predicted proteins | sample AgamicMgSfrz_FD_187169 | JGI IMG/M metagenome (GOLD analysis project Ga0209463, IMG submission 187169) | Agave microbial communities from Guanajuato, Mexico - Mg.Sf.rz (SPAdes) (version 2) | ecosystem: Host-associated > Plants > Phyllosphere > Phylloplane/Leaf | place: Guanajuato, Mexico... | reverse complement strand
TTTATTTGTTTTAAATGCAATAAAATTAAATACAATAATGGCAATAGCAAGTCCTATCATCTTTTTTTCCTTTTTAATCAAATATACCACATAATGTAAAAATAGGAAATTACAAGTGTGCATTGGATTTGCTTGTCCTCGATCTTCCTATCCTAAAGATATATAACATTTTTATTTGTAATATTATATTCATTTTGATGTTTTCGTTACATTGATTCATTGAGGATATAATACATAATCTAGGGTTTAGACTGTCTAATATAAATAATCCAAAAAGGTACACCTTTTTAGACTATGTAGAATCAAATGAAAGCACGTCTATTTAGTGAATAAAATAAACCTTTATGTACGTATAAAAAGTAATCCACCTTTATAGACGATATGTCATATTCAATTTTAATTAACATTATCGGAAATAAAGAATAATTTACCCATAATGACACACTCTAAAAATAAAAAAGGTGTGTGTTCAATTGAAAAAAGTATTATACCTCACTTTTCTTATTACATTTTTGACGTTTAACAGCCAAATTATTGCTAATGCTCAAACTAAACCAGCTGAAAAATTTATAGTGAACACTATAACAAAAGACTTTGTAAAAACTCATCATATAAGTTTTGGAAATTATAATTTCGTAAGTTATAGAGAAATTTCACCTAACAACAATTTAACACCGTCACAAAAATCCCTGCAAAATATTGTTAAGAATATAGCTAAAGAACAGATGATTGGGGATTGGGCTCCTATAATTTATATTAATCAAGAAAATAAAAAAGGATATGCATTAGAAAAGAAATTAAGTGGAATGAACAAGCTACATTTATTATCTTATGAGGATACATCCAAGCAGTGGAAGGTGGCAGAGGATATGGATAAAATGGGAACTGATTTAGCTGATTTAGGTCTTTTAAAAAGAGCTAATTAAAATCTACACACTATATACTGTTAGTTACCATACATAATGTGCGTTATCGGAAATCTAAATATAAAAATAAAGCCTCTTCTAAAAAGCAGAGGCTTATTAAGCTTATCTTTAAAACTGTCTACATTAAGGGGAAGTTAAATATTAATATATACTAGACAAGTAGTTCCTTTCCCTAAAATGCTTTTCACTTCTATACTCCCCCCGTGTGCTTGAACAATTTGTTTAGATATAGCCATTCCTAACCCAGAACCTACTTGCCCTTCTTGAGTATTAGAACCAATATAATACCGATTAAATAAGTTTTTCTTAGTTTGCTCGTCCATACCGACACCATTATCTTTAATCACAATTCGAGCTGAGTTTGCATTAACGTCCTCATTCATCTGAGTTACTGAAATTTCAATATTAGTGCCAACAGGATTGTGCTTAATTGCATTTGCTACCAGATTATGAATTGCTCGCTTAAATAAATTATAATCTAATTCACTATAGATTGATTCTAATTCGGGCTTATAAACTAAAGTATAATTTTCATTAATACCTGGTATATTAGCTACCTCTACTACTGCTATTCTGACTAATTCAACTATATTGCATTTTTCCTTTTTTAAAGGCAATGATTGATTTTTTAGTTGGAAGGTTAAATTGAAATCTTCTACAAGACTTTCCATATAGTCCATTCTTTCGCTGATTATGTTAGCGAAATTATTAATTTCTTTAGGGCTCCAATTGTAATTTTCATTAGATAATAATTCTGCATAGCCCTTAACAACAGATATAGGTGTCTTTAAATCATGTGAAATTCCGGTCATCCAGTCTTCACGAGTTTTTTCTAGGAGCTCTCTTTCATGTTCATTTTTCTTTAAAGCATCTGTCAACTTTTGAAGAGCATATATAACTTCATAAAACATATGGTGATTTCTTTTTAATTGCCCATTTGGTTGTTGACTTAAAGGAATACCGATTTTGTCTGTAGGCTCTTGATATTTTTTGTTGGCAAGGTTTTTTAACCATTTCAACATGTGCAATAATGGAGAACCAAATAACTTACCGAATACAATGGCTACAACTAAAACAGATACAGTAGATAGAATTAAAATAATAATCATATACTGTACTTGGTATCCAATAGGTACACCATTGTCATTATTGCTGATATTTTCAAGTAATTTATCCATATAGGTAGAAGATGCAAATATACATGTAACGATAGCTAAAAAGAGAATGAAATTTAGAACAATAAATTGTAATGCCAATCTATTTCGTAGATTCATCTGTTATGTTCACTCTCCATCATCTTATAGCCTAATCCTCGTACCGTAATAAGATATCTAGGGTTACTCGGTTCCTCTTCAATTTTCTCGCGTAAACGTCTAATATGAACCATTACCGTATGTGTATCTCCATAGCTATCCATTCCCCATATAAGTTCATACAATTGGTTTTTTGTAAAAATTTTATTAGGATTCTGACATAAAAAAGACAGGAGCTGAAATTCTTTTGCTGGGCATTCTACTTCTCTACCTTGAACAATTAGCTCTCCTGAATCTATATTTAAGCTAAACTTGTCATACGTGTATATTTGTTTGGTTTTTAAATTATTTTGGGATGTATTAATATTTTGACGCTTTAATTGAGCTTTGATGCGAGCCACAATTTCTAAAGGGTTAAACGGCTTGGTAACATAGTCATCTCCTCCAAAATTGAAACCAGTGAGTTTATCTAAGTCTGTATTTTTAGCTGTAAGAAATATTACAGGTGCTTGAGTATATTCTCTGATTCTTCTACATGTCTCAAATCCATCTGTATCAGGAAGCATGACATCTAATAGTATTATATTTGGCTGTAGAACTTTACATATATTCAAGGCTTCTTGAGAGTTAGTAGCAGTAAAAAGGTTAGATAAATTTTCTTTTCCCAACGTTACTTTTAATAAATCTAATATCTCTTCATTATCATCTACTATTAAAATTTTAGGATCCATTTATAATTCCTCCATGTTAACTTTACACTTTATTCCATAATAACGACTTATGTTCTAATAAATCAATATATCCCTTTTAGTTTTATTGAAAAGTTTAACTCCTGTTTAACTGTGCGTTCAAACCAGTTTAACTAAATTTATTACTATAGTAGTGAGGTGAATATAAATGGAGAATTTACTTGTTCAAACAGAATCATTAACAAAGGTATATAAAGATCATGTATCGGTAAACAATTTAAATCTAAAAGTTAAAGAAGGTGAAATATATGGATTTTTAGGTCCTAACGGGGCGGGGAAAACTACTACTATTCGTATGCTCCTGGGGTTGGCAACCCCTACTAAAGGAGATATTCGTATATTTGGTAAGTCGTTGTCAAAGGAAAGAATTGAAATTCTAAAGCATATCGGTTCTTTAGTTGAGTCACCATCGTATTATGGTCATCTGACAGGGTATGAAAACTTAGCATCCCTTTGTCGTTTATTAGATATATCAGATAAAAGAATTAAAGAAGTACTAAACATTGTAAGGTTGTCGAATGTCTCGAACCGTCTTGTTAAAAATTATTCTCTGGGAATGAAACAGCGATTAGGGATAGCAGCTGCCTTATTATCAAAGCCCAAATTATTAGTACTCGATGAACCAACAAATGGATTGGATCCTTCCGGAATTCAAGAAATACGTGAATTAATTAAAGAGCTACCTGCTCAATATGGCATGACAGTAATTGTTTCAAGTCATTTATTAAGTGAGATTGATCAGATGGCTACAGAAGTAGGGATTATTAACAATGGAACTTTAGTATTCCAAGACTCTATAGAGACATTAAGAGAACGAAGTAAGCCTGTTTTAAAAATTGGAACAAATAATTCTATAGCTGCGGGAAATCTACTTCAACAAAGAGGAATCTTAACGGATATTAAGGATGGATATTTATGGACTGATACAACTACGCCTGAATTTGTATCAGAAATTAACTATATGTTAGTAACAGAAGGTTATGCAGTTTATAAGTTAGAGCATATTAAACCTTCATTAGAAGAAATCTTCCTAGAAATTACAGGGAAGGAGAAAAGTCTATGATACAGCATGTTATAAAGGCCGACGTTATAAAGTCTAAACGAACAGTCTTATTTCTCACACTTTTTTTAGCTCCTGGTCTCACTTTGATATATGAATGTGCTAATTTTTTATTACGATCACAGGTTTTATTTAATCAAGCACAGGATAAGCACACCGATTTATGGCATATTTTCTTATACGACAAGCAATTTATCTTAAGCCTAACGATTCCCTTGAGTATCACATTAGCTGCTTCCATTATTGCAAATACAGAACATCAAGCAAATGCATGGAAACAAATATTGGCACTTCCACTTAAACGAGGTTCTATATTTCTAGGGAAGTTTGGTTTGTTATTTTTATTGTCTTTTATGTCAGGAGTGTTCACTTATGTATCTTATATCATATTTGGTTTATCCTTTAGACTTGGAGAGACGGTTCCTTGGTTACGTTTAATTGGTGATAGTATGCTTCCCTTTTTATGCTCAATTCCTATTATGGTATTTCAGTTATATTTATCTATTAGAGTTAAAAATCAAGCATTTTCAATTTTAGTAGGAGCACTATCCTCTATGGCAGGATTATTTTTAGCTTTAAGTCCTATAACGCAATGGTTACCTTGGGCATATCCCTTAAATTCATCCACATTACGATTAAAATACAGCAGTCAACAACTTATCAATAATCCAGACTTAATTTATGTGTTGATATCTTCTGTAATCTTAGGAGGTATTCTATTAGTTATAGCTACATTTTTATTTTCAAAAAATAGGGAGGTTTAATCTATATGGGTACGGTGATAAATTTAGTCTATGAAGAGTGGTTTAAAATGAAACGTTCCAAGCTTTGGTTGTTAGTAGGGTTAGGTCCCATTATAGGAATTCTATTTGCATTATTCAATTTTCAAGCAAATTACCATGTATTTATGAATGATAAGGGAGACAATGAGTGGCTAGAAGCATGGACTCAAGTACAGCTCTTTTATTCACCCTTAATTTTACCAGTAATGACAGGAATATATGCATCTATGTTATGTAGGATGGAGCATGTAGGCGGCGGTTGGAAGCAGTTAATGGCTTTACCTATAAAGAAGTCTAATTTTTTTATTTCTAAATTAATTACGGTATTTATCTTATTAGCACTGACTCAGTGTCTTCTTCTTATAATTTTTGTTATCGGAGGATTTAGTACAGGGCTAAAAGATACTTTACCACTTTTCACATTAATTAGTTTCATATTCAAAGGATGGATAGCCTCATTACCTCTAGCAACGGCTCAATTAGCTTTATCGATACGCTGGCGTCAGTTTGGGGCTCCTTTAGGAATAAATATAGCGTTATCGTTACCCTCTATTCTTATCGCAAATTCTAGTATTGGCCAGTTTTACCCTTGGGCTCAGCCTATGTTGGCAATGTCTCCAATAGATGAAAGTCCAATACACTCTATGTCAACGTTCTATTTACTATTGTTTATTTTATTCATAGTTATGTTTAGTGTGGGGGTCAAAACAATAAAAAGTTCTGATTTACATTAATAATTTTATAATTACTTTAAGTTGAACGGGGAGATAGAGTGTGAACAAGTTGCTGCTTTGTACTCAAAATGATTTTTTTTATCAATTAACAACTCTAATACTCGAGAAGGAGGGTATTGGAGTTGTGAAAATATCAGATGCCCAACAAATAAAATCAAACTTAGCTTTGAAAAATTATCTTGCCGTTATTATAGATTTTATAAATCCTAGTCAAGATCAATATAACCTTTGGGTGGAATTATTGAATTGTACAACAACTCCTATTATTGTCATTAATACTTCAGGAACAAGTTCTGAACACTTAAAGGCTCAACAGACAGCTACAATGTTATTAACAAATCCCTTAATAAAGGTTAACAAAGCTTATAAAAACTATCCTACAGTAGTTAACTTATATCCAGGTATAGTATTTGATATTGAAAAACATTGTGTAATAAAGCACAATCAAACAATTGAACTTTCTACACAAGAATTTAAAATATTATTTCTACTCTGTAACAGTGAAAATAAAATCTTGAAAAGTGAAAAACTAATAAAAGACGTCTACTTAACAGGACGATCTAGCCTTTATGTACATATTAAAAACCTTCGAGAAAAAATAGAGAATAACCCCAGCGATCCTGAGGTTATTCTGTCTAAATATGGAGTTGGATATTATTTAAAAGACTATAAAGAGTGTCAGCAAAGTGGTGTAAATAGTCATGTTGTTTAACACATATTCAAGAATACACACTACTACTATGTGTTTACTTAAACTAATTGAATTCTTAATTTATCTTTATAAAGTTTCTAAAAATTACTTTATATTTACTAAAATGTATTTTTTTAGAATTAAACTGGTGCTATACTGAGTTTGTACTAAACAAGGAGGTGAAAATAATGTCAAAAGAAATGTTAATTGAATCTTGGAAAAATCCTTTTACTCGCTCAGCATTAGTAACAAGCCCTGCTGGTGATGTAATGGCTGAATTAGAGGATGCTGATTTAAACAATGTGGTTGGTGCTGGAATCCACGCTATGGATTCTTCTGGCGTAGTTTGCACAATCACAACAGAATGTAGTACTTGGCCTGGCTGCTAAGTCTACATATTATGAAAAGGCAAATTCCTTATGGGAATTTGTCTTTTTATAAGTGATTTTTTATTACATATGATTTTTAAAATATTAGGTGATCGAGGTGAAAGTATGAGTATTAATCAGCTAAATAAATTAGATATGAGATCTTCCTACTTTCTTACAGAAAGAGAATTTATGCTTGAAAGTAATATAACTACTGATTTAGGTATGAAAAAATATAAAAAATGGTTAGAGTTCATGCAAGATGATACTGATATTTTATCTGAATATATTTTACATAATGAATTAAATAAGGAAAGTTTTCTAAGTGCTATTTCTAATAAAAAGTTCTCTCCTAAAGAAGATAAACATCATAAAGATTGGATGGATGTCCTGGAACTTGTTTTAACAGCCAAATATCAGGAAGTAGTATTACCGAAAGCTTTTATTAAAAACTCTCAAGAAATTCCTTTCCTTAATTTTATAATACCCTTCCTTAAAGTAGCTTATTCAAAATTTCAAATTATTATTAAAGAAAAATTTGAGAAAGATTATAAAAAATTAATTGATGAGAATATTGAATCTGAATTATTACTTATACTTGCAAGTTCTTTAGGGGCAGCCTCTATGAGAACTTTAATTTTAGAAATGAATGTAGCTCGTGTTTCTAACTTACTAAAAGGAGATACAGGTGAAGAGAGATATAAGTATTACGATACAGAAATGCTAAAGAACTCAGATTACTTTAATGGAATTCTAAGTGAGTATATTGTCCTTAGTCGATTAATCTCCTGTAGAGTAGTTTATTGGGTAGAGAATACTACAAAGTTAATAAAACGGTTCCTAGAAGACTATAACTTTCTAAAAGAAAAAAAAGTTATAGAGAATGACAACGATAGGTTATATTCTATTTCTATGGGTGGGAATGTATCTGATTCACATAAATGTGGACAGAGTGTAGGAATACTTACTTTATCATCTGGTAAAAAGATAGTATATAAGCCTAGAAATCTAGAGATTGATAACAAGTTTAACATGTTATTAGATTTGTTAAATACATGGGGAGTAACCCCTAATCTTAAAGGAATACCAACTTATAACCGTGAGGATTATGGGTGGGTAGAATTTATTAAACATTATGAATGTGAAAGTAACATACAGGTAGAATCTTTTTATAAAAGAATAGGGAGTTATTTAGCTATACTTTATTCTCTTAACGCAGTGGATTTCCACTTTGAAAACATTATTGCTAGTGGAGATTATCCATATTTAGTTGACTTAGAATCTCTATTACACAATAACAGTCGTTTCTTCAACGAGGATGATTCTGCCTATAATGTTTCTTATAAAAAGATGTATCAGTCTGTAGTAAATATAGGGCTACTCCCTAGAAAATCCCTCTCTAAAGAAGATGGCATAGATTTAAGTGGAATAGGTGGAAGGGACAATCAAATCTTACCCATAAAGTCTGCAGTAATAACCAATAAGTTAAGTGATAAGATGCAGATTTCAAGAGAGAATATTAGTATTGGACACAATGTACACCGACCTAAAATAAATGGAGAGTACGCAAATGCTGATGATTACTCTCATCATATAATTGAAGGGTTTGCTCAGACTTATAATATTATTACTCAAAATAAAGAAGAATATATTAATTGTCTTAAAAGTTGGAAAGATGTCGAGGTACGCCAAATCTTGAGGCCTACTCAAAGATATGGTTCCATATTAGGAATTAGCCTCCATCCTGATTTTTTAAGAGATGGAATTGATAGAGATTTAATTATAGATAAATTGTGGTTAGACACAATAAACTATCCAGATTTAAAAAAAGTTTTTAATTCTGAGAAGAAAGATATGTATCAATTAGATATTCCTTATTTCTCTACAAAGCCCCAAGAAAGACACTTATGGGATAGTAGGGGAGAAGTTATTTATGATTTTTTTAAAAATGATTCTTTAAGTATAACTATTAAAAAAGTTGAGGCAATGTGTGATTCTGATTGTAGAGAGCAATTAAACCTTGTTAAGTCAACTATGCTTTATTTAGATAAAGGAAATAAAGAAAAGAAAAAGAGTAAGAACATAAATCCAGAAAGTAGTATTACAACATCAGAAAAGGATTTTCTAGAAGAAGCTATAGAGATCGGAAAACGTTTGAAAGAAACGATGATTATAGGTGAACAACCTAATGGAGAAACAGATGCTTGGTGGATCGGTGGAGGCTATGCAGACGAAAAAGAAGGTGATTGGAACATATCACCAGTGAATCATTATTTATATGACGGTATAAGTGGTATAACCCTATTCTTCGCATATCTTGGTTATATTACTCAAAGAGAAGATTTTACAGATGTAGCAAAGAGATGTGTTAATTCAATGCTTAATAATAAGCAACAATTGACAAGTCTTGGGGCTTATAATGGTGGAGGGGCATTAATATACGTATATAATCACTTACATACATTATGGGGTGATAATATATACTTAGATTACTGTATGGATATTGTTAGAGAATTAGAGTCTTTAATAGATAATGATGAAGCTCTTGACGTTTTAAGTGGAGTTGCAGGCTATGCTCTTGTACTAGATCAACTATATTCAAAAACGAAAGATTCTTATATTTTGTATATGATAAAAAAATGCGGAGATAGATTGCTAGATAGTGCTTCTGAATATAAAGGTGGATTAGGGTGGAAGGTACCTGTTGCTCCTCAACCTTTAGTTGGATTTTCTCATGGTTCGTCAGGAATAATATATTCCTTATGTAGAATTGCAAATGCAACAGGTAAGGAGAAGTATATCCATGCTGTAGAAAGAACATTAACTTTTGAAAAACAATGCTATAGAGAAGATTTGAAAAATTGGATTGATGTAGATCATTTTCAAGGAAAAACAGAGGAGAATTTACGTATAATGCCAGCTGCTTGGTGTCACGGGGCTCCTGGAGTTCTACTCAGTAGGTTATTAACAAAAGATTTTATTGCTCATATGGATTTTGAAAAAGATATAGAAATAGGAATTGAAACTACTCTAAAATATGGTTTTGGTAGGGACCACTCTCTATGTCATGGAGATATGGGAAGTTTAGATATCCTTTTGATAGCTAGTCAATCCTTAAAAGATAAAGAACTTACTAAAGTTTATAAAACTTATGAACAGCATGTACTCATGGATATTAGAAAACAAGGGTGGTTAAGTGGTTTACCTAAGCTTAATGAATCTCCTGGTATGATGGTTGGATTAGCAGGGATAGGTCTACAATTATTGCGCTCTTATAAATCAGAAGCTATTCCTTCTGTACTGGCTTTACAAGGTCCTAAAAATTAAATTCCATTTTATTTAGCCTTAGCCTCTATGTAATTCAACATACACATAGGGGCTAAAATTTTAAGGGTGATGTTAATATGAATATACATAGATCTAAAATATTTAACAAAAAAGTGCCTGTAATTCATCAAATGACTATGCATGAATGCGGACCGGCTTGTTTAACAATGATTTTAAGGTATTACAGTATCAATGTCTCTCTACACAAGATTACTGATATGTGCGGTGCTCATAGAAATGGCGTTACAGCTAAAATACTTAAAGAAGTAGCTAAATCTTTTAGTTTAGATTCTAAAGCCTTTAGATGTACATTAAAACAGTTAAAGGAGACAAAAGGAGATTTAATACCTGCTATTGCATACTGGGAAGGACGACACTTTGTAGTGATAGAGAAGCTTAGTGAAAATTCTGTTACTATAGTGGATCCTGCGCATGGAAGAATTAAATTAGATATTGAAACATTTGAAGAATCTTTTTCAAATATCATTCTGTCATTTACACCAAATCAAAATTTTCAAAAACAATTAATAACAAAAAGAAGTTATCCGAGCTACATGAAATATTTGCTTAAACAACCTAAGATATTTGTTTCTGTTATTATGATTTCTTTGCTTTTACAAATAATTTCTCTGGCGTTCCCATTTTTAATAAAAGATGTATTTGACTCTTTAACTCATAAAAAGAGTACAGTTCTGCTAGAAAATATAAATTATATTATCTTGGTGGTAATTTCCTTATACTTTATCATATCTATAGTTAGAAACCGTGCGCTTTTAGAGCTTCAACTATCTCTTAGTAAGAATATCTCAAATGATTTTATGAGTCATATGTTTAAGTTACCTCTCAGTTTTTTTGAGCAGAGAGACACAGGAGATTTATCTAACAGAGTGAGTAATATCTCAAATCTAAGGGAAATACTAGCAAGGAATGGTTCAAGTCTTATCTTAGATTTCATATCTTTATTTGTATACACCATTGCTATGCTAACTATCTCTATCAAGCTTACCTTGTTCACCTTGCTCATAGCAATAACTCAATTTGTAGTTACGCTTGCTTTTGCGCGAAAGATAAATATGTTGGTTAAGAAAGATTTAATTGCCCAAGCGCATACGAGCAGTTTCTTAATGGAAATGTTAAGAGGAGTAATATTTGTCAAAGTATATGACTTAACAAATACAGTATTAAAGAAATGGTCAAACTTGTTTCACTCTCAATTAAATATCTTTTCCAAGCGTTATTATTTAACATCTTTTTTAGACTCAATCAACATAACAATAAGGTTTGCGTCTCCTCTATTAATTATATGGTTTGGTGTATTTTATCTAAATAATTCTAACGTAACCCTAGGAGAACTAATGGCATTTAGCACTATAGCTACATCATTTTTAGTCCCGGTTGGTTCATTAATTAATAGTATTCAACAATTACAAATGGCAGCTGGTATTATAGAAAGAATAAATGACGTTATGCATATAGATCCTGAACGTAATAAATTGAATATAGTAGAAGTATCAAACGAAAAAGTGGCAATTAGTATTAAAAATCTTTCTTTCTCATATGGTAAGTTCTCAGCTCCAGCTGTAAGTGATATTTCATTACAAATAGAGGAAGGAAGTAAAGTTGGCATAGTTGGATCTACAGGGAGTGGCAAAACCACACTATCTAGAATTATTACAGGTTTGTATCAGCCTACAAAAGGAATGATTACGTATCCAACTTTCCCAACAAATGATATTAACTCTATACGTAAAGAGATTGGAATTGTTCTACAAGAAACAGTCTTATTCAACGATACTATAGCAAATAACATTTCTAACTTTGAAAATTACTCTTTGGAAGACATACAACACGCAGCTAAGAATGCTCATATTCATGAAGATATTATGGAGATGCCTATGCAATATCAGACTATAATTGGTGAAAATGGCCAAAATCTATCGGGTGGCCAAAGGCAAAGGTTAGCTATAGCAAGAGCTTTGATTCGCAAGCCGTCTATAGTGTTATTAGATGAGGCTACGAGTAATTTAGATAGCGTAACCGAAGGCTATATAGATAAATATTTTTCAGATAAACGTATAACTACGATTGTAATAGCTCATCGTTTGAACAGTGTTGTAGGAGCAGATCAAATATTAGTCATGGATAAAGGAAAGATAATAGAAAGTGGGAAACATGAAGATCTCTTAAAATTAAAAGGTAGCTATTATAATTTATGGACAAGCCAACACAAACGGTTGACTATCTCAAGTCTAGCGTCATCATGATGTAAATAGTCTTTTCTGGGGAATTTCTGTTAAAAGAAAGCTTATTTTAAAAAAGCAGTCTGGTATCAACCAGGCTGTTTTTTGAACTCATATATGTAATAAAAGCAAATACTTTTGTTACTCCTCTTTAAATAAGGATAAAACATTTAGTGAGCGAGTTCTATCTATTACCTAAGATATGGACAAATGAGAATCTATTAAATTACTACATTTAAAACAAATCGTTTTATGATACTTACTATAAAGATAATTTCACTCTCTTAACAAGAGTAACAGTTAACGTATTTTATTAAAAAAAATGTTAAGAGTTACACACCCTGTAGAAAAACCCACAATTTGTCGTCAGTTAGAGTAAAAAGTGAAACTTTAATTTTTATAATGTTGTTTATAGATTTACCCTTTTACATAAAGTAAATTTAAATTTCATTTATGATCTAATCTATATTCGGAAAAATATATCATCGTTAAATAATTGTATGTTTTTTGCTTGACTGATATTAATAGAACAATTTATTAAGAGGGAGATGTGTCTAATAAGAATTCGTTTTATTTGAGATTAAATAAATAGATATCACTTACAATAATATACAAATCACTAGATTTACATAGAATTTCCAATTAAACTGTGAATGAGGTCAATATACAGGGAGGAAACTATGAATAATCAAAAAATGAAATGGTGTTTTCTAAGTTTTATAGTCACATGTTTTTTATTTTGTACCTTAACACCTCCAACATTTGCAGAAACGAACGAAAAAGATGTGGAGAAGTGGAAACAATGGATTAGAACCAATTCTTATCCCTTAGAGGCTACAAAAAATTCGAGGAAAGATCAATTGAAGTTCTTAAAAAAAGTGCTAAAAGGAAAACGTATTGTCCAACTAGGTGAAACTACACATGGATCAAATGAAATGAGCGCCACAAAAGTAGAACTCATTAAATACCTCCATGAAGAATTAGGGTATGATGTTTTGGCCTTTGAATCTGGCTTCGCAGAGACTAACAGTGCATACCGTCAATTACATGATTTATCTTCTACAGAGCTCATGAAACGCTCTATTTTTGGTGTCTGGTATACACAAGAAGTAGCAGATCTATTTAAATATCTCCAAGAACAAGAAAAAAAAGGAGACCCTCTTACACTAACGGGATTTGATATTCAGGTAATGGGCAACCTTTTTACGAAATCAACTTATGAATGGATCAAACAAGTGGACACTTCAAAGGCTGATTTGTTTAAACAAGCTGAGGAAAGCATGATGAAATTACAAGATCAAAAAACAGAAGACGATTTTGTTCAAGAACAAGCCAAAATTAATGAAAACTACAGCACTTTAGAGCGTTTCGTGGAGGAACATAGAAAGGAATTGGCAATTTTAAGCCCTCAACAAGAACAGGATGTAGACATCCTGTTACAATCTTTGAAATTAAGAAAAGAGACACTTATGAGATATGAATTACCTAATTGGAACGTTGCTCATGACATACCTATTTATGATGTAGAGCAACATCCGATGGTTTTACGGGATCGAATGATGGCCGAAAACCTTGAGTACCTTGCAGAAGAAATGTATCCAACAGAAAAAATAATTGTATGGGGACACAACTATCATGTACGAAAAAATAACTCTAAAGTGAAATATGCTGAATATGGGCAAAACTTCCTCAATAATATGGGTGATTACTTACCTGAAAGCTTTAAAAGGCAAGCCTATACCATTGGTATTTATGCTTATTCTGGAGCAAGTTTAGATAGTAGCGATAATAAAACGGTTAAACCTGTAAACGAAGAAAAAGATTCTACTAGCTTAGAATCGCTGCTTAAGTATGCGAATCATTCTTCACTATTCGTTGACTTTCTTCATACTCCATATAATAAAAGAACATCTTGGATATACACGCCTCGTATTGCCCTTTATTGGGGGTTCTTAAAGGAAGAAATGATATTAAAAGAACAGTATGACGGAATTATTTGGATTGAACGTATCACGCCAGCTAAAATTATTTGAGTTTTTTGAGCGATAATTGTTCGTATAGACTCCTTCATTTAGTAAAAAAGATAAATAAAGACTACTGATGTTATAGAAAAGAAAAGCCCCAAAGCAGTTTTGAGAACTGACAATAGGACTTTTCTTAGAAAAAGGTTAAGATGTATATTCTTATGTGTTATGCAACGTTGGACTTTTGCATAAATCTATTTTAACACAAAAAAATTAGGTTAGTAAATGTTTCAGTTAGTGAATGTCTTTAATTTAGAAGTAGAATAAATAAGTTAGACCTTGTATAAGAAGGCCAATTTTGTGCAAAGAGATGAAATCTACACACCTTGAAAGCACATGTAAATCGGCAATATATAAAAAACTGTACAATAGAGGGGAGTGAAAAACACATAAAACTAAACATTAATTGAGGGTTGCTATGCAACTCTTTCATTTTAAATATCTTGTTAATATCATAAACAAAAGGAGAAATGGTTAATGATTATTGTTACAACAGAAAATGTGCCAAACTATAAAACAGTAGAAGTAAAGGGCCCTGTATTTGGATTAACTGTACGAGCAAGAGGGATTGGAAATGATATTCTTGCTGGGTTAAAGGGACTCATTGGTGGCGAAATTAGTCAATATACAGAAATGCTTGAGGACGCAAGGAAGCATGCGTTAGACCGTATGGTGAAAAACGCCCAAGTGATGGGTGCCAATGCAGTAATTATGATGCGCTTTGATTCTGGCGAAATTGGAAACAACATGAGTGAGATTGTGGCATACGGGACCGCAGTTATTGTAGAAGAGATGTAATAATGGTGAATATAATCATTATTTATTATGTAGTGATGAGTGTTGGTATCTTGGTTTTAGCCCTACTATCATGGCTTATTTGGGATAAACGCTTTCGAAACCGACATGGCCAGAATATACCGAATGGATTTATCCGTACAGATGAAGTTATGGTTGACCCGACAACAAATAAAAAACTGCGCGTGTACTACAGTCATCATACGGGAGAACGGTTTTATAAGGAAGAAAAATGAACTCTATTTCTACTTTACATAACAACTCTTTCCGGAAAACACAACGAAGAGAAACCCTTGAGCCACGAGAGGTTTGTTGAGTTCTCTCTTTATCGATTATGCAGCTTTTTATACATTCTTGATATGATAGCTTTTCCTCTTGAGGTAATTGAAGCTACGATGTATAAAAAGTGCATCTTTTATATGTTCTTACAGAAAAATATAGTCCATAAGGTAAAAAATGTGTTATTATATGTCTGCACATGCATTTTATAGTAAAAAGCCACCTGTCCTGCAAATACTGAGTGGCTTTTTATTTATATTGACAATATGTATTTGTAATAAACCCTAATTTATTCGGATGGGGATTTAGTCAATGGTACTATAAGTTATCCGAAGTTGAAGGTGTAATAAGAGAGATTAAGGCTTGCTCAGAATGAATGAATACCCTTTATAAATAATAATTTATGTTTCTTTTTCAATGAAAAATCACTTTAATTAAGTAATGAAAGAGGCTGAATCTCTCTATTTAATACAGAGGGATTTAGCTTTTTTTGATGGGAATTTCTTAACGTTATAAACCTAGATTTCCTTACGTTATTCCAGTAACAGAGAGAAATAAAGCTCTTTTGAAGTTAGCGAGTATTGTCATACATCATGTCACCCACTTATGGAGTCTCTTGAAAAATTATTTTTACATACTCTTGGCATCTTTAAACCCTTTTCTTACCGTTAGGTACAAAAAATGGTACTAAGGCAATTAAAATTGCCCTCTTCATAAATAAGAGGAATGATTTTATTATTATCTTTGCAAATAGTCCTAATTCAAATCGATAATCATGAAAAAATTAGATGCGAATTTAATATTTAGGAAAGAAAGGGAGAATGTTAATATGAATAATACAATTGAATTACTTTCTAATCATACCTCTGTTCGTTCTTTTACAGATCAACCTTTGACAGAGGAACAACGAGATGCAATCTTTAAGGCTGCTAATCAAACTTCATCTTTTAGTCTTCTACAGGCCGTTTCTATCATTAGGGTGTCAAATCCAGATCTTCGAAAACAGGTGATGAAACTCTCTGTCAATCAACCATATATTGAAGAAGCAGCAGAATTTTGGATTTTTTGTGCAGATTTTAACCGAAATCATCAAATAGCTTCCACAGTAGACCTAGACTATATTGAATACCTTTTAATAGGTTCATTTGATGCTGGGCTCATGGCTCAAAATGCCTTAACGGCAGCTGAATCAATGGGACTCGGTGGTGTCTATATCGGTGGAGTAAGAGCTAATATTGCAGAATTAACCGAGGTATTAAATT
>Ga0209463_1001185_pt1 | contig 16515 bp, 18 predicted proteins | sample AgamicMgSfrz_FD_187169 | JGI IMG/M metagenome (GOLD analysis project Ga0209463, IMG submission 187169) | Agave microbial communities from Guanajuato, Mexico - Mg.Sf.rz (SPAdes) (version 2) | ecosystem: Host-associated > Plants > Phyllosphere > Phylloplane/Leaf | place: Guanajuato, Mexico... | reverse complement strand
CCGGCAGCACCGCGCCAACGGTCGCAACGGCAACTTTCAGGCCCTGACGGCAGTTTGGCGCGCCGCAAACGATGTCCAGCAGACGGTCGCCGCCCACGTTGACCCGGGTAACGCGCAGTTTGTCGGCGTTCGGATGCTGGCCGCACTCCACCACTTCACCGACGACCACGCCGTGAAACGCGCCGGCCACCGGCTCTACGTCGTCCACTTCCAGACCGGCCATGGTGATCTGCTCAGCCAGAGCCGCGCTGTCCAGAGCCGGGTTTACCCATTCGCGTAACCAGAGTTCACTGAATTTCATTGGATAACCTGCCCTTATTTAAACTGTTTGAGGAAACGAAGATCGTTTTCGAAAAATGCGCGTAGATCGGTCACGCCGTAGCGCAGCATGGTCAGACGTTCCATGCCCATGCCAAAGGCGAAGCCGGAATAGATCTCCGGGTCGATGCCGACGTTACGCAGCACGTTCGGATGCACCATGCCGCAGCCCAGTACTTCCAGCCACTTGCCGTTTTTGCCCATCACGTCCACTTCAGCGGACGGCTCGGTAAACGGGAAATAGGAAGGACGGAAGCGGATCTGCAAATCTTCCTCAAAGAAGTTACGCAGGAAATCGTGCAGCGTGCCTTTCAGGTTGGTAAAGCTGATATCTTTATCGACGATCAGGCCTTCCATCTGGTGGAACATCGGCGTGTGAGTCTGATCGTAATCGTTACGGTAGACGCGGCCCGGCGCGATGATGCGGATCGGCGGCTGCTGGTTTTTCATGGTGCGAATCTGCACGCCAGACGTCTGGGTGCGCAGCAGGCGCGTGGCGTCGAACCAGAAGGTGTCGTGATCGGCGCGCGCCGGATGATGACCCGGAATGTTCAGCGCATCAAAGTTATGATAGTCATCTTCGATTTCCGGCCCGGTAACCACGGCAAAGCCCAGCTCGCCAAAGAAGGCTTCGATACGATCGATGGTGCGGGTAACCGGATGCAGGCCACCGTTCTCTACGCGACGGCCAGGCAGAGAAACATCAATGGTTTCTGCCGCCAGGCGCGCATTCAGCGCGGCGGACTCCAGCGCATCTTTACGCGCGTTCAGCGCTTCCTGCACCTGCTGCTTGGCTTCGTTGATAACGGCGCCCGCGGCCGGACGCTCTTCCGCTGGCAGGTCGCGCAGGGTGGTCATTTGCAGGGTCAGATGCCCTTTTTTGCCCAGATATTCGACGCGGACGTTATCTAACGCCGCAACATCCTGCGCATGTTCAATGGCTGCCCTGGCATTGGCAACCAGCTCTGCGAGATGGGACATTGTTTCCTCTTCTTCCAGCCTAAGGCCGGGCTGTTTCAGGTGGGGACCAGAAGTCCATAGCAGTTCACCACAAATGAAAAAGCCTCCACGAGGGAGGCCTTTCAGTGCGATTTTTCGTTTCTTTTCTTGCGCACAAGCCCCCGACGTTCAGGTGCTAAAGTAAAAAAAGAAACGAAAAATAGCGTGCATACCTGGTTTACCTTGTCGCTTGCGTTAAACGGCTCTATTGAAATGCCAGCAGGCGGAAAAGTCAATCTTTTGCTGCGGTTACAGATAATAAAAGAGGGAGCAAGCTCCCTCTTCCATCTGACTTACGCCAGAGCTGATTTCGCTTTTTCAACCAGTGCAGTGAATGCCACTTTGTCGAATACGGCGATGTCAGCCAGGATTTTACGGTCAATTTCAATGGACGCTTTTTTCAGGCCATTGATGAAACGGCTGTAAGAGATACCGTTCTGACGCGCTGCTGCGTTGATACGCGCAATCCACAGCTGACGGAACTGACGCTTACGTTGACGACGGTCACGGTAAGCATACTGACCAGCTTTGATAACAGCCTGGAAGGCAACACGGTAAACACGTGAACGTGCGCCGTAGTAGCCTTTAGCTTGTTTTAAGATTTTTTTGTGACGTGCGCGAGCAATTACACCACGTTTTACACGAGCCATTTACGCTCTCCTGTTCTCTATTCTGATTGAAAAATTAACTTATGCGTACGGCAGGCAGGCAATAACCAGACCCAGATCGCCTTTAGACACCATGGCTTTCGGGCGCAGGTGACGTTTACGCTTGGTTGATTTTTTGGTCAGGATATGACGCAGGTTAGCGTGCTTATGCTTAAATCCACCTTTACCGGTTTTTTTAAAGCGTTTAGCCGCGCCACGGACAGTTTTAATCTTAGGCATTTATAAAATATCCACTTCGCATTGTTAATAAAATGAATCAGACAGGCGAATAAAACCGCACAGCGCGAAAGCTGCGCGGCATGATTACTTGAAAGCCTACTGTTTCTTCTTGGGTGCGAGCACCATAATCATCTGGCGGCCTTCGATCTTCGAAGGGAAGGATTCGACCACTGCCAGTTCACTCAGATCTTCTTTCACGCGGTTAAGCACTTCCATACCGATCTGTTGGTGCGCCATTTCACGACCGCGAAAACGCAGGGTGATTTTGGCTTTATCGCCTTCTTCCAGAAAACGAATCAGGTTGCGTAGTTTGACCTGATAGTCGCCTTCGTCGGTACCAGGGCGGAATTTAATTTCCTTTACCTGGATAACTTTTTGCTTTTTCTTCTGTTCTTTAGAAGACTTGCTCTTTTCATAGAGGAACTTGCCGTAATCCATTATACGACAAACCGGCGGTTCGGCGTTAGGGCTGATTTCAACTAAATCAACGCCTGCTTCTTCAGCTTTTTCAATAGCTTCGCGTAAACTAACAATACCAAGCTGCTCGCCTTCGACGCCAGTCAGACGCACCTCGGTAGCACGGATTTCACCGTTAATACGATTGGGACGCGTCGGTTGAACTCGTTTTCCGCCTTTAATACCTTATTCCTCCAATTGATGAAGATTGCGGCTGCGTATTTCTTGCTGCAGCTTCTCGATCAGCACATCTACGTCCATAGACCCGAGGTCTTTACCGCGGCGGGTACGAACGGCCACTTTACCGGCCTCTACCTCTTTATCACCGCAAACCAGCATATAAGGGACGCGACGTAATGTGTGCTCGCGGATTTTAAAGCCAATCTTCTCGTTTCTCAAGTCTGCTTTTACACGAATGCCCGCATTCTGTAATTTTCGCGTTAATTCGTTGACATAATCAGACTGCCCGTCGGTGATATTCATCACCACCGCTTGTACCGGTGCCAGCCAGGTTGGATAGAACCCGGCGTATTCTTCAGTGAGAATACCGATAAAGCGTTCCATTGAACCCAGAATAGCACGGTGAATCATTACCGGCACCTGACGTTCATTATTTTCGCCTACATATGAAGCACTCAGACGGCTCGGCAATGAGAAGTCGAGCTGAACGGTACCGCACTGCCATGGACGATCCAGGCAGTCATGCAGGGTAAATTCAATTTTAGGACCATAGAAAGCGCCCTCGCCCGGCTGGTACTCGAAAGGAATGGCGTTCTCTTCCAGCGCCGCAGCCAGATCTGCCTCAGCGCGATCCCACAGCTCATCGCTGCCGATACGTTTTTCCGGGCGGGTCGACAGTTTCACCACGATTTTTTCAAAACCGAAGGTGCTGTACATGTCGTACACCATCTTAATGCAGCTGTTAACCTCAGCGCGCACCTGCTCTTCTGTACAGAAGATATGGGCGTCATCCTGAGTAAAGCCGCGTACGCGCATCAGGCCGTGCAACGCGCCTGACGGCTCATTACGATGGCAGCTGCCGAACTCCGCCATACGCAATGGCAGGTCGCGGTATGATTTTAGCCCCTGATTGAAAATCTGCACGTGCCCCGGACAGTTCATCGGTTTAATGCAGTATTCACGGTTTTCGGAAGCGGTGGTAAACATCGCTTCTTTGTAGTTTTCCCAGTGGCCGGTTTTTTCCCACAGCACGCGATCCATCATGAACGGACCTTTGACTTCCTGGTACTGATACTCTTTCAGTTTGCTGCGTACGAAAGTTTCCAGCTCGCGGAAAATGGTCCAGCCGTCGTTGTGCCAGAACACCATGCCCGGCGCTTCTTCCTGCATATGGTAAAGATCGAGCTGCTTACCGATTTTACGATGGTCGCGCTTAGCCGCCTCTTCCAGGCGCTGCAGATAAGCGTTCAGCTGCTTTTTATCTGCCCAGGCGGTGCCATAAATGCGCTGCAGCATCTTGTTGTTGCTGTCGCCGCGCCAGTAGGCGCCTGCGATTTTCTGCAGTTTAAAATGATGGCAGAAACGCATATTCGGCACGTGCGGCCCGCGGCACATATCAACATATTCTTCATGGTGATAGAGGCCCGGGCGATCGTCATGGCTGATATTCTCATCGAGGATGGTGGTTTTATAGCTTTCGCCGCGCTCGGCAAAAACATCACGCGCTTCCTGCCAGCTGACTTTTTTCTTTACCACGTCATAATTGGTTTCGGCCAGCTCGTGCATACGCTTTTCAAGCCGCTCGATATCTTCCTGAGTCAGCGTATGGTCAAGGTCAACGTCATAATAAAAGCCATTATCAATAACCGGACCGATAGCCATTTTCGCGTTCGGCCACAGCTGTTTCATCGCGTGACCCAGCAGGTGCGCGCAAGAGTGACGGATAATTTCCAGTCCGGCTTCATCTTTAGCGGTAATAATGGCAACGATAGCGTTTTCGCTAATCGGATCGACCGCATCTACCAGTTCACCGTTAACGCGACCGGCAATGCAGGCTTTCGCCAGGCCCGGGCCGATATCTTGCGCAATATCCATTACGCTGACAGGACGATCGTAGCTGCGCTGACTGCCGTCAGGAAGAGTAATTACAGGCATTTCATATCCTTAATTGCAGTGGTAACCCACACGAAAGATTACGTGCAAACATTGATTGAGAGTGAAGTTCCAGAATTTTACAGACCAAAACTGACCCACAATTGCCAATTTGGTACACAGCCTGGTACGCATTTTCTGCGCGATAAGGCCGGATAAACACTGAAGAGTGAACATCTTACACGCACTGAGCGCTATGTTAAAGGCTGACAAAAGAAAACGGCCTGCGCAAGGCAGGCCGTCAGAGCAGCCGGAAAGGCTACTGTTTTTTATCGCTGCACAGCCGATCCCACAGTTCGTTATGGGTATTAATGGCGCGAACAGTACGTACATCCATCACTTCCGCATCGTTGCCGTGGGTATAAACAGGCTGAAACAGCGTACAGGATGAATCGACGCTGGCGCGGTCAATCATTGGCGTTGTATTTCGACTGGCGCAACCGCTCACGAGCAGCAGCGTCACTGAGATTAGCGTTAGACGTTTCCACATTTTTAGCCACCTTAATATTTTCCGCCTGTTTTTGCGTAATCGCCTCAGCCTGTCGGGTTTGCAGCTCTGCCGCCGCTACCTCCCCGCGCGCCTTTTCTTCTGTCTTACCTATTTTTTTACCACCGAAATAGGAGCCAACCAGACCGGCAATCACTGCCAGCCCTCCCAGCACCCAACTCCAGCCCCCGGACAACAACGACATTATCTCACTCATGGTCAGGCCCTCCCCTGTCAGCCAGCCTTAATGTAAAGCGTAGGCAGCAACCTCAGGCGCGCAAGTTGTTGAAACAGATTTTGTCATGGGTGATTGACGGCGCATTATCTGGCTGCTTCGCTTTGCTGAAATTGCCGTTCCGGCCTACCTCTGCCGATTACCCTCGCCTGTAACAGCTGGGCATTCTGAATATTTCGCGCCAGGATCAGCCAGCGCGGCAAAACGGCTAGCTGACTTTCGCCTGCTTGCCGGGATAACCTTCCGCAATAATATCTAACAGCTCGGCGTCATAGGGCGTGGCGGGCGATTTCACCAGCGCGGGATAAAAAACCTGCGGCGCCGGGAAAATATCCAGCACGCAGCAGTTGCGCAGCCTGCCCGGATCGACTTCCGAAGCGGGCAGCAAAGTCGCCGCCTCCAGACCGTTTTCCAGCCAGTCGAGAATGATGCCTGGCTGCGTAATGCTCATAATGACATTCGGCGAAGCGCCGCTGCTGCGAAAATGGTCGAGCAGGCGTTCATAAATGCCGACATCGCGCGCCCGATGCAGCAATACCAGCGGGAAATCCGCCAGCTGCAGCCACGGAAAAGGCGTTTGAATCACGCCGGGGAGCAATTTACGGCTGACCACCGCCACCAGCTTTATCGGATCAAAAGAAATATATTCATAACCTTCGTTATTCGACGGTTTTTGAATTAGCGCGATATCAATAATTCCGTCATTAAGTAATGACTCCAGACTGCTGGAATCAGTAACGGAAACACTTATTTTCACTTCAGGATTACGCTGATAAAATTCCAGCAGCAGCGGCGTAAAGTAATTTTGATAAAGATGCGTCAGGCCGACACGTAATATTCTTCCTTCATGATTAGCGATAATACTGGTTTCACGGGCGGCAATTTCAACCTGGCGTAATATCTGGCAGGCTCGTCGGTAAAAAGATTCGCCCGCTTTCGTTAAGGTCATGCTGTTGCCGTCACGAATAAATAATGGCACCTTCAGCTCTTCTTCCAGTTCGCGAATGCGCTTACTCAGCGGCGGCTGCGCCATATTCAGCCCCCGCGCGGCGCGGCTTACCGAGCCTTGCTCTACCACTTTGCAAAAGTATCTAAGCCGTTTCAAGTCCATAACTGTTACCCGTCTGTGTATTACCGTAACCTGGCGCCCGTACTGTTTATCTGACAGAGAGATGAATTAATAATGTCTGAAACTTCTGATGAAGCCGAAAAGCGCCAAATCTGTGAAATCATTGTTAACGAAAAGATCATTATCGCCCTTATTAATTTAAACCCAGGCAACAATAATAAAACTTTAAATTAAACTTAAGCGCCATTAATGGCAATGCGCCGGATTATTAATGATGCCCTGAAACTTTTTCGATCTGCATTATATGACTGAAATGGTATTTGTCCGAAATAATAATGAAGGCATATATTTCCGTTAGTTTGATTAACAACATCAGGAAAGGAAATAAATATGCCTAAAAAAGAGCAGCCATCAGCCTGTGCGCCGGTTACCGATCTTCGTTCCGCGCTGGCGTTATTAAAAACGTTGCCGGGTGAATATGTCGAAACCGATACTGAAGTCGATCCGCATGCGGAGCTGTCCGGCGTTTACCGCTACGTTGGCGCTGGCGGCACCTGCCAGCGTCCGACCCGTAAAAACGGTCCGGTCATGGTATTCAACCGCATCAAAGGCTTTGACGATATTAGCGTCGCTATCGGGCTGAACGGTTCCCGTAAACGCGTTAGCCATTTCCTTAACTGCGAGCCTGAAAAACTGGGCCACCTGCTGAAAGATTCCGTCCAAAACCCGATCGCTCCGGTTGAGATTGAAGGCGCCTCCGCCGTCTGTCAGGAAGTGGTGTATCTGGCCAGCGATGCCGGTTTCGATCTGCGCAAGCTGCTGCCCGCGCCGACCAATACTGAAGAAGATGCCGGTCCTTATATCACGATGGGCCTCTGCTACGCCTCCGATCCTGAAACCGGCGAATCCGACATCACCATTCACCGTCTGTGCGTTCAGAGCCGCGATGAACTCTCTATGTGGCTGACGCCGGGCCGTCATATTGATGCTTTCCGCATGAAAGCTGAAGCAGCCGGTAAGCCGCTGCCGATTTCCATCAGCATTGGCGTGGATCCGGCTATCGAGATTGCCGCCTGCTTTGAGCCGCCGACAACGCCGCTGGGCTTCGACGAGCTGAGCGTGGCTGGCGCGCTGCGCGGACGCGCCGTTGAGATGGTGAAATGTAAAACCATTAATGAAAAAGCGATTGCCCATGCGGAAATCGTCATTGAAGGTGAACTGCTGCCAAACGTGCGCGTGCGTGAAGATCAGAACACCAATACCGGCAAAGCGATGCCGGAATTCCCGGGCTATACCGGCGAAGCCAAAGAAGCGATTCCGGTGATTAAGGTGAAAGCCGTTACCCATCGTCAGAAACCGATCTGGCGCACCACCGTCGGGCCGGGCGAAGAACATGTCAATATGGCCGGTATCCCGACCGAAGCCAGTATTCTCGATATGGTAGGCCGCGCAATGCCGGGCAAGCTGCTGAATGTTTTCGCCCACTCCGCAGGCGGCGGTAAATTGCTGGCCGTGATGCAGTTTAAAAAATCCGCGCCGGTTGATGAAGGACGCCAGCGCCAGGCTGCCCTGCTCGCCTTCTCCGCCTTCCCGGAACTGAAGCATGTGATTCTGGTGGATGAAGACTTTGATATTTTCGACAGCGACGATGTGATGTGGGCGATGCAAACCCGCTACCAGGGCGATGTGGATACCCTCTTTATTCCGGGCGTGCGCTGCCATCCGCTCGATCCCAGCCAGGTGCCGGAATACAGCCCATCCATCCTTCAGCAGGGAATGTCCTGTAAAACCATTTTCGACTGCACGGTGCCTTTCCATCTGAAAGCGAATTTTGAGCGTTCAAAATTCCGTGAAGTCGATGTGAAACGTTTCCTGCCCGACTTTAATTGAGGCTGATATGTCGCGACAACGCATCATCCTGGGCATCAGCGGCGCCTCCGGCTTTCAGTACGGCGTCAAAGCGCTCCAGCTGCTGAAACAGCAGAATGTGGAGGTGCATTTGACGATTTCCAAAAGCGCGATGAAAACCTGCGAACTGGAAACCGATTATCGTCTGGAAGAGATCAAAGCGCTTGCGGATGTGGTTTATCCCATCGATAACACAGGCGCGGCGATAGCCAGCGGCTCCTTCAAAACCATGGGGATGCTGATCGCGCCCTGCTCAATGCGTACGCTGGCAGCGGTGGCCTGCGGCATCAGCGACAATCTGCTGACGCGCGCCGCCGATGTGATTCTGAAAGAGCGTCGCCGTCTGGTACTGTTAGCGCGTGAAACGTCGCTTAATGCGGCGCATATCCGCAATATGCAGGATGTCACCAACATGGGGGGAATTATATTTCCCCCGGTTCCGGCGCTCTATCAGCGTCCGCAAACGGTGGATGAGATTATTACGCACAGCGTGGCGCGAGCGCTCGACCTGTTTGGCTTAGAAACCTCTATTCCCCGCTGGGGAGAAGGTGAACACAAGCGGGTTCGTTAATAAAAATTAAGGAAAAGTGTATGTTAATTGGTCCATACGTTAATGGCGCGGCGGTGATCATTGGCGGCCTGCTGGGCGCAGTTGCCGGTCGCCATATCCCTGAACGCGTTAAGGCGGCGCTGCCGCTGACCTTTGGACTTTGCTCTGTTGGTCTGGGGATTAACCTGGTCGTTAAAGTTAAATATATGCCGGCGGTGGTGGTCGCCATGGTGATCGGCGCGGTGATTGGCGAGCTGTTCTTTCTGGAGAAAGGTATCGGCAAAGCCGCTGGCTCTACGCGCGGTTTAATTAACCGCGTGCTGCCGCCGGTAAAAGGCTTAACGTCCGAAGCGTTCACCGAAAAGTTCGTGGCGATTCTGGTGCTGTTTTGCGCCAGCGGAACCGGTATTTTCGGAGCGATGCACGAAGGGATGACCGGCGATCCGTCGATTCTCTATATCAAGACGGTGCTGGATCTCTTTACTGCCGCCATCTTCGCTACCATGCTGGGTTATGCGGTGGTCACCATTGCGATTCCGCAGGTGCTGATTCAGGTCGGTCTGGCGATGCTGGCTGTGGTGATTTTACCGATGATTACACCGGATATGATGGGGGATTTCTCCTGTGCGGGCGGCCTGATTATGGTGGCTACCGGTTTACGCATCTGTAATATCAAACTTTTCCCGGTAGCGAATATGCTGCCCGGACTGTTTCTGGTGATGCCCTTCTCTTATCTGTGGGCGATGCTGGTCAGTTAACCGCAAGAAAATGACAAGGGCTGCCGATGGCAGCCCTTTTTTTTACATGGCGTAGGACAGCAGAACCTGCGTTTTGGTATCGGTATGTTCCGGCGCGGATTCAGGTGGATTGTTATTCCAGGTGACGTTGTAGGTCACCTTCAGCGCGAAGTGCGCGTTAATCGCCACCTGAAGCCCGGTTTCCGAGTTCACGGTGGTGTTATCGTTAAAGCTGCTCAACACCGAGGCGCCCTGAATAAATTTCGTGGTGTCAGTCATCTGCCACTGATAGCTCAGCGCGCCGTAACCCAGCCCCTGCGTTTCTGAGCCGCCGTCGTGGAAATCGTCATAGCGCACGCCCGGGCCAAATTCTGTACGCAGCGAATGCACCGGGCCATTCAGGATCTGGCGACCATAACCCATGGCCAGAATATCGCGCGAATCGTAACCGTTGAAACGATCGCTCAGCCAGCTCGCCTGACCAAACAGATAATCGTTATCAGTCATGTTGTAGCGGCTACGCGCGCCGACCTGATAGGTCTCTGAAGAACGCTCATCGTCAGAAGAGGTGTTCGCCGCGTTGCCCCACAGGCTCCAGGCCGTGTTCGTCTGATACCAGGTCATATTGGTTTGCGCAGTCAACGAAGAGCTTTTGGTGTTGCCGGTCTGGGCCAGATAGCCCGCCGCCGCGCTGCCTTCAAAAGGCTTCTTCGCGGTAGATGGATCGTCCATAACGGTAAAAACATTGTTATCAGCCATGGCCTGATGACAAAAAGCGCCCGCAGAAAGCAGCAGCGCAACAGAGAGCTTGTTAAGCGATTTCATTTATTGTGATCCGTACGACAGTTTAAAAAAGGGAGAGTCTGCAGGGTTTTCCACGTCAGGCAACGTCATTTAGCGTAAGTTTTGTAAACAGACGTTAAATAGCGCGAATGCCTAAGCATCTTGTCAAAAAAGTGCCAGGACCGGGATTTTTCTTATTAACGGCGCGGATTATAAAGGGTATTCAGGCGAAACGCAGCACGGCGCAAAAAATATTTATTTCCTATATAAATCAATAAACAATCACACCTGGCGGCGTGCTGTAAAGGGACTCAGGCGCGCGCCGCCTGCGAACCCAAAACGCCTTTACCTTCTGGAATGGTGGTAAAACGCGTCACAATTTCATGCCAGCTTTCGGTGGGATCGAGTTGAGCAAACTGCTGCGGATAAATAAATTTCGCCAGGTATTCAATACCGACGAGGTTCCACGGATGGTTGTAGAAATTATGGTAAACACCGTAAAAGCGCCCCGCTTTTACCGGCTGAAGCTCGGCAAAGCTGAGCGTGATTTTCTGCCCGTCAAAATCGGTTAGCGTCACCGGATACGTGGTCGCGGCGGCGGTGGCAGAGATCGCCAACATCACCATCGACGCAGAAAATTTAATCGCGCGATGCACATCCGTCTCCTTGCCTCAGACCAGGCCTGTTCAGTTATTAATCAAAACGTTAGCGCATAACAGTAATGATAATTAATTGCACTGGAAAACCCGTTTTGTTAATGGCTCGCCCCCTGTCCGACAATGGTCTAAGCTGAAAATTCTTTCGGGAACAATGAGGTGAATATGAGCTCATCAGCTTTGACCCGTTATGTTGTTACCTTTCGTTACGCCGACAAAGGGCTGGCTGCCGGTCTGGAACTGAACAGCGCCATGAGCAACAGCGGTTTCACCACCACGCTGCACGATGATCAAGGCCATACGCACGAACCGGGCACCAACAGTTTCGGCATTATCAGTGGGAAAAGCGCTGAGGAGATCCGCGACCAGGCCGCTGGCATTGGCGAAACCGTGCTGGAAGGCAGGCCGGAAGTGGATGTCCAAACGCTGGCAGATTTTATTCAGCAAAATCATGCCTGAGTCATACTCTTCAGCCGTGCTATCGCGCTAATATTGCCTGAACGTTGCACAGCGATCATTACACAGCGAAAATGAGGATAGCCCCATGTGGTCAGCCATAAGTCGTCTGTTGAGTGAGCAGTTTGGGAACGCCGAAATAACCCACCGTACCGAGCTGCCAGCCGGCGAAGTTCATGCCGCCTGGCAACTCTGCTATGGCGAACATCAGGTATTTGTGAAATGCAACGGTCTGGAGATGCTGGACGTTTTCACTGCCGAAGCGGATCAGCTGGCGCTGCTGGCACGCAGCCAGACGGTGCGCGTGCCGAAAGTTTACGGCATCGGCGGCGACCGCGATTACAGCTTTCTGCTGCTGGAATATATTCCGCCGCGGCCGCTGGATGAACAAAGCGCCTTTTTGCTCGGCCAGCAGCTGGCCAGGCTGCATCAGTGGAGCGAACAGCCTCATTTCGGTCTCGATTTCGATAACAATATTACTGCCATGCCGCAGCCCAACGGTTGGGTGCGCCGCTGGTCGCGCTTCTTTTCGGAACAGCGCATCGGCTGGCAGCTCCAGCTGGCGGCAGAAAAAGGCATACAGTATGGCAACACCGATTTAATTATTGACTGCGTACAGCGGGCGCTGGCAACGCATCATCCGCAGCCGTCGCTGCTGCACGGCGATTTATGGCCGACTAACTGCGCCGACAGTGAAAACGGCCCCTGGCTTTACGATCCCGCCTGCTACTGGGGCGATCGCGAATGCGACCTGGCGATGCTGCCGCAATTGCCCGCGTTGTCGGAAAAAATTCTGGCTGGCTATCAGTCGGTCTGGCCGTTGCCAACAGACTTTGCGCTGCGCCAGCCGGTTTATCAGCTTTATTACCTGCTTAATCGCGCCAATGTGTTTGGCGGCAGCTGGCTGGCTGAAGCGCAACGTGCAGTGGGCAACCTGCTTGAGCTGGACGAGCAGGGAAAAAATCGGGCCTGACGGTAAGGTTCAGGCCCGATGCGGGGTTCAGATTAAGCCAGGCAGCGGCAAAATCCGGTTCAGAATTCAGATTAAGCCCAGCAGCGACAGAATAAAGTAGCCCGCCACGGCGATAATCACCGGCAGAATATAGAGCGGAAAGATTTGCAGGAAGAGGGTATGGCGCGGCACCACGATCTTCTCTTCAAGCTGCTGTCGGCTACGTCCTTCGTCTCCCTTCGCCCGCTCCAGGATCAGCATATCTTCAATGCCCTCCTTGATATGGCGCGACTGGCGCCACATCCGCGCGCCCGAAGCCTGCAACGCCAGGCCGACAAAAATCAGAATATAAATCAGCCAGAAGCCGATATTACCGCCGCCGTTAAAATCGGGCACTGGCGAATTGCGCCAGAAAAAACCGAGAAACGGTGTATTAAAGCGGATCATATCGATCATGACATGGACGAAATCAAGCAGCACCGCATCAATGCCAGGCCGCTTTTCGCTGTGTTTAAACATGAAGTTCAGTAGTGAAACCAGCGTGGAAAGCAGCGCCGGTATAAAAATAATCCAGCCAGCCACGCGTTTGATAATGGCGACACGGCCAGCCTGTTGATAAGTCATGGTTTCTCCTTGCACCTGTTGTACGGCAGTAAGTCTACCTGCTGTCAGGAAAAAGCGCCTGAAAAAAGCGGCAACAAAATATTTTATCCTGCAAAGTCAGTCATGCCTGCTGAAAACCTTCATGCTATGGTAAGACAAAATGTAAAACGGAGCGTTGTATGACTTATACCCGACCTGTACTGGCCGCGATATTTGATATGGATGGCCTGCTGATTGACTCTGAACCGCTGTGGGATCAGGCTGAACTGGATATTTTCGCCACGCTGAATGTGGATTTGTCGCGCCGGAGCGAACTGCCGGATACGCTGGGGTTGCGTATCGATCAGGTGGTGCGCATGTGGTATGAAACGTTGCCGTGGAACGGCCCAGGCCAGCAGGAAGTGACCGATCGTATCATCGCTCGCGCTATTAACCTGGTGGAAGAGAAAAAACCGCTGCTGCCGGGCGTCGAGCAGGCGCTGCAGCTGTGTCAGGCGCAGGGATTGAAAATCGGCCTGGCCTCCGCTTCGCCGCTGCATATGCTGGAAAAAGTGATGGCGCTGTTTAACCTGCGCGACTATTTTGATGTGCTGGTTTCGGCAGAGACGCTGCCCTGGAGCAAACCGCATCCGCAGGTTTATCTCGATGCGGCGGCGCGCCTGGGTATCGATCCCCTTAACTGCGTTACGCTGGAAGACTCCTTTAACGGCATGATTGCCACCAAAGCGGCGCGTATGCGTTCAATCGTGGTGCCCGCGCCAGAATACCGCGCCGACGCGCGCTGGGCGCTGGCGGACGTTAAGCTCGATTCTCTGCTGCAGTTAACGCCTCAGCATCTGAAAGGTTACTAAGGCCGTCTCTCCTGCCATCGCCCGATCGGCAGGAGATATTTTTTCCTTCAGCCATTTTCCGTTCGCTTCTTTCTTCTGTTATCACGCCTGCGCTTTTGACAAAACGCGCGCTTTTCAGCGCCCTTTTTTCTGCAAATATGATCCGGCGTGCAAAATAAATAAAACACCATTTCATTTTTATTGAATTCGTATGCCGTCCTGCCTATCATCCTGTAAACGATAAGCGCACCCTACCTTAACCGGTCTTAACATCAGAGAGGCAATGATATGCAGGTCCGTCAAAGCATTCACAGCGACCATGCCCGTCAGCTGGATACCGCTGGCTTACGCCGAGAATTCCTTATTGAGCAGATTTTTACCGCTGACAACTACACCATGACCTACAGCCATATCGACCGCATTATCATCGGCGGCGTGATGCCTGTGAGCCAGAGCGTGACCATCGGCAGCGAAGTGGGCAAACAGCTCGGCGTTAGCTACTTTCTGGAGCGACGCGAGCTGGGCGTGATTAATATCGGCGGCCCGGGCGTGATTGAAGTGGATGGCAAATCCTGGGAAATCGGCAACGAGCAGGCGCTTTACGTCGGCATGGGCGCGCAGTCGGTGGTGTTTAGCAGCATCGACGCCAGCCGACCCGCCAAGTTTTATTACAACAGCGCCCCGGCGCATACGCGCTATCCTGATAAAAAAATCACCCTGGAAGAGGCTTCGCCTACCACCCTGGGCGATGCGGCCACCAGCAACCGTCGCACCATCAACAAGTACATTGTGCCGGACGTGCTGCCGACCTGTCAGCTCACGATGGGCCTAACCAGGCTGGAAGCGGGCAGCCTGTGGAATACCATGCCCTGCCATACGCATGAACGTCGGATGGAAGTCTATTTTTACTTCGATATGGATGACGAAACCGCTGTGTTTCATATGATGGGCCAGCCGCAGGAGACGCGTCACCTGCTGGTTCATAACGAGCAGGCGGTGATTTCGCCAAGCTGGTCGATTCACGCTGGCGTTGGCACCAAACGCTATACCTTTATCTGGGGTATGGTTGGCGAAAACCAGGTCTTTGACGATATGGATCATGTCAAGGTCAGTGAACTGCGTTAACGGTGATAACAGGAAGCGAACAATGATACTCAATACGTTTAATCTCGAAGGAAAAGTAGCGCTGATCACCGGTTGCAATACCGGTCTGGGCCAGGGAATGGCGGTTGGTCTGGCGCAGGCGGGCTGCGATATTGTCGGCGTTAATCACGCCGGTGCAGATGATACGCCATCGCTGGTCGAGGCGACCGGGCGTCGCTTCACCAATATTGACGCCGATCTGATGGACAGCAGCTGCATCCCGCAGGTGGTGGAACAGGCCGTCGCCGCTTATGGGCGCATCGATATACTGGTTAATAATGCCGGGATTATCCGTCGCCAGGATGCGATTGAATTCAGCGAGCAGAACTGGGACGACGTAATGAATATCAACAGCAAGACGGTATTCTTCATGTCGCAGGCGGTGGCGCGTCAGTTTATCAGCCAGGGCAGCGGCGGCAAAATTATCAATATCGCCTCGATGCTCTCTTTCCAGGGCGGCATTCGCGTACCTTCTTATACCGCATCGAAAAGCGCGGTGATGGGCCTGACGCGCCTGATGGCGAATGAGTGGGCGGCGCATAATATCAACGTTAATGCCATCGCGCCGGGCTACATGGCAACCAACAATACCGAACAGCTCAGAAATGACGAAGGCCGCAGCCAGGAGATCCTGGGACGCATTCCGGCCGGACGCTGGGGCAAACCGGATGATATGATGGGGCCGGTCGTATTCCTGGCATCAGCCGCGTCTGATTATGTTAACGGCTATACGCTGGCCGTTGACGGCGGCTGGCTGGCCCGCTAAGCCTGACCGGACGGAGCCAGGCTCCGTCCGGCATTCACTTTTGGTTACAGCGTCACAACTTCCATTCTACTGGATAAACCTCCTATACTGGATACATTGACAGTTATGTACCCAGGTTATCTCCATGACGGCCGAAGGCCACGTTATTTTCGCCATTGCCAGCGCTATTTTTGCCAGGCGCGCTGAGCTGACGCCAGAGCTGGCTAACGGCGACTGGTGGCATATTATTCCGGCGGTGCTGCTGACCTGCCTGCTGCCCGATATTGACCATCCACGCTCCACGCTCGGCCAGCGTTTTCGCTGGATTTCGCAGCCCATCGCGCGCGCCTTCGGCCATCGCGGTTTTACGCACAGCCTGCTGGCGGTGCTGGGCGGCATCGCGCTGCTTAAGTTCAACCTGCCGCACGACTGGCCTGTGCCCGGCGATGCGCTGCATGGCATGGTGCTGGGTTACCTGAGCCATATCGCCGCCGATATGTTAACGCCTGCGGGCGTACCGCTGCTCTGGCCCTGCCGCTGGCGCTTTCGCTTGCCGATTCTGACGCCACGGGCGGGAAACCAACTGGAA
>Ga0209463_1001182_pt1 | contig 16540 bp, 17 predicted proteins | sample AgamicMgSfrz_FD_187169 | JGI IMG/M metagenome (GOLD analysis project Ga0209463, IMG submission 187169) | Agave microbial communities from Guanajuato, Mexico - Mg.Sf.rz (SPAdes) (version 2) | ecosystem: Host-associated > Plants > Phyllosphere > Phylloplane/Leaf | place: Guanajuato, Mexico... | reverse complement strand
CGCACGGTTACGAATCACGCACTCTACCGGCACCATCTCCAGCTTTTTCACCAGCGCTTCGTTATCGGAGAGCAGCGCTTCCATCTGCGTTGGGATGCCCGCTTCTTCCAGCTTGCGCATGATGAAATAGTTAAACTTGTTATTCACCATGCCTTTGCGATCAAACTGTTCAATACGCGCGCCGTCTCCTGCTGACGTATCGTTGCGGAATTCGAGTACCAACAGATCCGGGTTTTCGGTGCTGTATACGGTTTTCGCTTTGCCGCGATACAACTCAGCTAGCTTTTGCATCTTGATAAACTCCAAACTGGGTAAATAGTGAAGGGTGATAACCAGGCAACGCAATCGTTTACGTCGCCGCGCGCCATTATGCCAAACTTCAATAAAAAAGGCCGGAATTTTCCGGCCTTTTTTTGTTACTGGCTAAGGGCTGCCTGGAAGACCGCCACCAGCGCGTCGTTTTGCGACTGCGTCAGCACATGGCCTTTCGGGTCGATAAACTGCAGGCTGCTGCGGTTATCAAGATCGCCGACCTGCAGCTTGTAGTCGCCATTCGGCAGCTGCGGATCTTTGGCGCCAATTTCATCCCAGGTGCTGTCGCCCGGCGCTTTGTAGGTGATCGCCATGTTGCCCTGCGAGCGGTTGCTGTCGGTCACTTCCATGCCGATACGTTTCAACGCGGCGGGCAGACGCTGCCAGGTCACGTTAAACGGCGCACGCAGAATCAGGTTCGGCAGGCCGGTATCATCCGCGCCGCTCTGCACATCGATCTGTGAAGCGCTGCGGTTGGCGGCGGCATTCTGCGCAGCGGTTTCCATCTTATCAAGACCGGTGCTGATGTCGTTCAGCATCTGCGCCGTGTATCGCTGGATTTGGGTCGGCGAGGTGACATCGTTGCCCGCCTGTTGCAGCTGCAGCAGTTTAACGGTCAGCGCCTGCTGATAGCCCTGCTGCTGCACGCTAACCTGATAGCGGCCGCGATACTGGTTATCTTCATCAGCGCGGTTCCACTCAATCCAGTCGGTGGTGAGCTGCTGGCTGGCATCCTGACGATCGGCAATCGGGAAATGATAAGACTGCAGCACATCCACTACCTGCCGCCAGATCGATCCGTTGCGGCCGTTCTCCATCAACAGTACGCCGGTATTGCCGGTAAACTGCGCGCGCGCGCCGTTCAGCAAGGCCAGCGGCTGCGCAGGCGGACGAATATCCAGCTGTTTGCCGGTCGCGCCGTTAGCGGCAGCGTGCGGTACGTCGTAATTCCCGTTTTGCAGCGGCAGGATCATTCCTGCCGGTGCGCGCAAATCCTGTAGCTCAGCCGCCTGAAGATAAGATTCATCGCCGCTGACCTGGCGCTTGTAGCGCTGATCGTTGGAACAACCTGCCAGCAGCATCGCCGTGGACAGCCCAACGATAGTCGCTATCGTGGACTTGTTTACTGAATAAGCCATTAACTCTCCCTAAATTACAGCAGACCCGCATTTTTCAGCGCCTGCTCCACAACCGGACACGCCGCCGTGGATAGCGGAACCATAGGCAGGCGCAGGGTATCGGTCGCGATTAATCCCAGTTTTTTCGCGGCCCATTTCACCGGAACAGGATTAGATTCAACAAACAATTTCTGATGCAGATGCATCAGGCGCTGGTTTAGATGACGCGCCTCGGCGAAGTTGCCTTCACGCGCCAGCCGACACAGCTCAACCATTTCACGCGCGGCAATGTTTGCCGTTACGGAAATCACGCCGTGGCCGCCCAGCTGCATAAAGTCCAGTGCGGTGGCGTCATCACCGCTAACCAGCATAAACTCATCATCAACCAGCTCTTGGATCTGGCTGACGCGGGATAAGTTCCCGGTCGCCTCTTTGATCCCGATAATATTTTTAATTTTCGCCAGGCGCGCGACCGTTTCCGGCAGCATATCGCAGCCGGTGCGCGACGGAACGTTATACAGCATTTGCGGCAGATCGGTACTTTCCGCAATCGCTTTAAAGTGCTGATACAACCCTTCCTGCGTCGGACGGTTGTAATAAGGCGTTACGGTCAGGCAGCCGATAACGCCGGAGTTTTCGAAGCGTTTGGTCAGAGAGATGCCTTCTGCGGTGGCGTTGGCGCCGGTTCCGGCAATCACCGGAATGCGACCATCGGCAAGGTCAAGCGTCATCATCACCACATCGCCGTGTTCATCATGGCTCAAGGTGGCAGATTCGCCGGTGGTTCCCACAGAAACGATGGCGGAAGTTCCGCTCTCGACATGGTAATCAATCAGTTTTTTCAGGCTCGCACGGCAGACATTACCTTTGTCATCCATTGGCGTAACGAGCGCAACAATACTTCCCGTGAACATTGGCCATCCCCTCGACAAACAAGTGCTTCATGGTACGTTTGACCCGCGGGGAAAAGCAAGCGAACAGAGGGCGGGAGCGCTTGGCAGAGGGTATTTTTTATGTTTACCTACGGGTTATTACCGTTACTTATCAGCTTATCCCACAGGAAGACCTATTTTGCCGCAGACACCGCAACACTTTTTGGTCATTACGGCATTGGGCGTCGATCGTCCAGGCATTGTGAATACCATTACCCGCCATGTCAGCAGCTGCGGCTGTAATATTGAAGATAGCCGTCTGGCAATGCTGGGCGATGAGTTTACCTTTATCATGCTGCTCTCCGGCAGCTGGAACGCGATTACGCTGATTGAGTCCACGCTGCCGCTGAAAGGCGCTGAACTGGAGCTGCTGATTGTGATGAAGCGCACCAACGCCAGTCGTCGTCCGCCGATGCCGGAAACCGTCTGGGTGCAGGTGGAGGTTAACGACTCGCCGCACATTATTGAGCGCTTTACCGATCTGTTTGATTCCCATCAGATGAATATCGCCGGGCTGGTTTCGCGCACGCAGCTAACGCAAGAAAACCAGCCACCTTTGCTTTATATTCAGATTACCGCCCACAGCCCGGCCCACCGGGACGCAACATTAATCGAGCAGGCGTTTCACGCCCTATGTACAGAACTGCATGCGCAAGGCACTATTAGCGTGGTGAACTATCCGCAGCATGACGAGAAAATGGAGATTAGTGATGAATCCACTGAAAGCCGGTGATATTGCACCGAAATTTAGCTTGCCCGATCAAGACGGCGAACAAGTAAATTTAGCCGACTTCCAGGGACAGCGCGTTTTGGTGTACTTCTACCCCAAAGCGATGACGCCCGGTTGTACCGTGCAGGCGTGCGGCCTGCGCGACAATATGGATGAGCTGAAAAAAGCGGGCGTGGAAGTGCTGGGGATCAGTACCGATAAGCCAGAAAAGCTGTCGCGTTTCGCCGAAAAAGAGCTGTTAAACTTCACGCTGCTCTCAGATGAAAATCATGAAGTCAGCCAGCAGTTTGGCGTCTGGGGAGAAAAAACCTTTATGGGGAAAACCTACGACGGCATTCACCGCATCAGCTTTTTAATTGACGCCGACGGTAAAGTAGAAAAAGTTTTCGATGATTTCAAAACCAGCAATCACCACGATATTGTGATGGATTATCTGAAGTCAGCCTGAGAAACCTCGTGGCGTCGCTGACGCCACGATCGTCGTCAGACAACTTCGCGTTTAGCGGTTTCATCCGGCCAGGCGTGAACCACCGCTTTAATCAGCGTCGCCAGCGGAATGGCGAAAAAGACGCCCCAGAATCCCCACCAGCCGCCAAAGATCACTACCGCCAACAGAATCACCAGCGGATGCAGGTTCACCGCTTCTGAACAGAGCAGCGGCGCCAGCAGGTCACTAAAGAAAAAGATAAAAAATGCGGCCGGCAAGATGACCAGCAGGGCTATCGCCTCGGGATCGCTAAAGCGGCGGCGATACCATTGAATCAGAAGTGCCAGCATGGCGTCTCCTTCCCTGCATTGATAAGGCGGATGATTTTACTCAAATGTTGTTCAGAAGACAGAATTACCTGGAGATCGGGCCTTCATTAATCAGCGGTTCCGACGCCTCGGGCGGCGGCGCAGCCATGACGCGGTTACGTCCGGCACGCTTGGCCTGATAAAGCGCCTCATCGGCGCGGCGGAAACAGGCCTCAATCGGCTCGTTTTCAACCCACCACAGGCTGACGCCGACGGAGAGCGTAGTTTCACCAACCGGCGCAATCGCCTGATCCTGCACGGACTGGCGTACCCGCTCCGCCAGCATCAGCGCCAGTTCCCGATCCGCGCCGGGCAGGATCATTAAAAACTCTTCCCCGCCGTTGCGACAGACCAAATCCGTTTGCCGCGCGCCGTTTTTTAACTGCTGCGCCACCTGCTGAATAACCCGATCGCCAACGTCATGGCCCCAGGTATCATTCACCCGTTTAAAGTGGTCAATATCGAGCGCCAGCACCGCGAAAGGCTGACGCGTGGCGGTGAAATATTCCAGCACCGCCTGGAGACCGCGCCGGTTAAGCAGCTGCGTCAGCGGATCGGTCTGTACTTCCGATTTCAGCTGACCAATTCTGTTTTGCAGCAGGCCGATGCCGGAAAGCAGCGCTCGCTTAATCTGTGAGGATTCAAAATACCAGGAGCGAATGCCGCTGATTTCGATCGCTGCATCCTGCTCATCCATCTGGCTCGCCTTGCGCGCCAGCTGCCACAGCGGCATCGCAATCAGACGGGCCAGCAGCCAGGCGGCGGCCAGCGTCAGCAATGCCAGCGGCAGCGAGTGCTGGATCACCTGAAACAGCAGGCTGCTGAGCGGCGCCAGCGTGGTGCTGGTCGGTTTCAGGGCAATAATGGTCCAGTCGGAATCCGGCACGTGCGCGTAGCCCGCCAGCACCGGCACGCCCCGCTCGTCTGTAATCTGCTGATAGCCGCTGCTGGCGTAGGCACCCGCTTCATGACGCAGCAGCGGCGCGATTTTTTTACCGATCAGCTTACCGTCCTGGTGATACAGCACGCGATTATTCCGATCCAGTACGTAAAGCTGGGTTCCATCACGGTAGAACTGGCTGAGCAGCAGCTCGTTAAGCACGCTTTTACGCTTGAGATAAATGGTGCCGCCGACGTAGCCAAGATAGCTGCCGCTACCTGACCAGATGGGGCGAGAAATAAACACGATCAGATTGTTGGCCGCTGACAGGCTCGGCTGGCCGATTAACGGCATCCGTTTCTCCAGCGCTTCGCGCGAACTCATCGAATGCAGCTTCATGCCTTTCAGCATCAGCGATTCCGGCGAAATCGCGCGCACCCATCCCCCGGCATCCACAACCGCCACAGAGTTAAAGCTGTTGGTTTGCTGGCGCAACCGATTGACCTCAGTCTGAAGCAGCGCGTCATCGTCAAAACGATCGCTAAGATGGGCGGCGGTCCAGGCAAGCTGTAACTGCGCCTGCTGAAAAAACAGCCCGGTCGTGGCCGCCAGTTTGGCGGCATAAACGCGATTCGCTTCCAGCGTATTGGTAATTAACTGCTCGCGCTGAACGCGCCAGGCAGCATACAGAGAGTTAGCGAGCGTAATAACGATGCTGGCTACAGCCAGCAGGGTAATAAGGGTCCGCAAGTCCGTTTTTGGCCTTAACAGCCTCAACATGGACTCGTCCCCATAAAAATAATCATTTAATTTGCGCCTTGTGGTGCGTTCTTATCGTCGTGTGTGCTGTGCGATGTGCCCTGGTGAGATGCACGTCTCAATTGTACATGGTTCAACCAGACAGAAAAACGCTTTACCGGGATTTATTAGGATTTTTCTTAATCACCCGGTTTCTGCAGTCAGGCTAATGATGGAAACGGCTGAGAGGAGATAAGGCAGGATAAAAAAATGACATTGCCGGAGACAATGTCACTTTTTAACGGTCCAACGCGCTACGCCATTACAGCATTAACAGCGCATAACCCTGGTTTTGCAGCGTGGCGACCGTGGTGCCGCTGGAAATAGTATGGGTAACCGTTTTATCAATCCATTCGCGGTCAATATGATGGAAAGCCACGGACTGATCGCAGACGGTCACCTTCACGCCCGCTTTTTCCAGCTCGCTAATCATTTTTAAATTAGGATTATCGATACCGTAGGCTTTATGAAACTCTTCGTTATTTAACGCGGCAATCACCGCATCACCGTTCATTGAGACGACAAAGTCGAGTTTTTTCAGCGGAATGCCCGCCGCATAATAGAGGTTAACCACGCGCGCTACACGCTCCAGGCCCAGATGCGGATCTTTAATATCGCCATCGTTTTTATTGAGCTGGAAAACAATCTTATTGCTGAGCCTGGCATCGTTACGCGGATTGTAGGCTGGCGTATCGACGTAATGAATTTTGCCATAACCCGTAATCGCAGGCGTTGACCAGAAACCTTCCGGCTCACTCTTGCTGTTGGCGATATGGTTGGTGACTTTATCATAGAGCTGTGGTGCCTGAAGCACGTTACCGCCGATAAAACCGGCCAGGGCCGCCACGACGATATAAGATACGGGACGCATAAAAAGCACTCCTTTAAAGAGGATGTTAGTCATTAAAAAACTGAACGTATTATATTTGCAGCGACGTTTCTTTCTGATTTCGCAGGTTAATCAGCGCCAGTCGGCCAGATGGATTGCTCTGCGAAATAACGTTGCGATATGGGAAACACATTTTTATTGCTGGCCCCTGCTCCATTCAGAAAAACCATCCAGAACGTGATTACGGCATAACGCATTTAACAACGCTCCAGATTACTCTTCCGCTGGCGACAAGATGGCATTTTCACCTCTAATTCTTAGCGGCCTTTTTTATCTATATCACAGAGTTATAATCTGGCAGTACAGGTTACGCAGCGGTACTGCCGTTTCAATTTCATCGGAAAAATATCACCTATCAAAACTATCGATTTTCATTTTATTTATTGTTAACTAACAACAATTAACTCCCGGATCGTCAAACCAGGAATTAACTTAGAAAACATCGATAAACAACAGATCCAGTTTAAATAAGAAAATAAGTGCTTATGACGTATAAAAAGCAAAAAAATATGATTAATGTCGGACTTAAATAACGATCGGTGATGTTTAAAAACTGGCACATCCTGCTGCCATTAACAGGTAAGATTAAAAATTAAAAAACAGGCTTTGCTGAAAAATTTCTTAAGAGTGTAAAAAAATTATCGCGTGGTGAGACGATCATTTTCGGAACATACTTAATCAAATCCCGTGCCACTTTCAATTTCTCTGAATAAGTTTACACAACTTTGAACTTTATCCGCCGCGCCGCACGCCTTTTTAGCGGTTGCTATCAGGTTTAAACAGCCATTCCTTTATACAGTTTCCCCCGTTAAGATAGCGCCCTGAGCGCCTGCGCTACGCTGTCGCATGAACTATCAGGACCGGATCAGGTCGAAACGTTACTCTCTGCCCTGGGGAAGAAGTATGTTCAATCGCTTGAAGAAAAAAATGATCGCTTCGCTAATTGTGACGCTGCTGGCGGGCAATGCGCTTCCTTCCCAGGCCGACGTCGCTGATTCGCTGCCCGATATCGGCACTACCGCAGGCGGCACCCTGTCGATTAATCAGGAACTGCAGATGGGCGATTTTTACGTGCGCCAACTGCGTGCCAGTGCGCCGCTGATTAACGATCCGCTGCTCAACCAATACATTAATCAGCTTGGTATGCGCCTGGTCTCTCATGCTAATTCAGTACGCACGCCCTTCCATTTCTTCCTGATCCGCAATGATGAAATAAACGCCTTCGCCTTCTTCGGCGGCAATGTGGTGCTGCACTCCGCGCTGTTCCGCACCAGCGATAATGAAAGCCAGCTGGCCTCGGTTATGGCGCACGAAATTTCGCACGTTACCCAGCGCCATCTGGCGCGCGCCATGGAAGAGCAGCAGCGTAACGCGCCGCTCACCTGGGTTGGCGCGCTGGGCTCGATTTTGCTGGCGATGGCGAATCCGCAGGCGGGCATGGCGGGCCTGGCCGGTACGCTGGCTGGTACCCAACAGGGCGTGATCTCTTTTACGCAGAATAATGAACAGGAAGCCGATCGTATCGGTATTCAGGTGCTACAGCGCGCCGGTTTCGATCCGCAGGCGATGCCCAATTTTCTGCAAAAGCTGGCGGACCAGTCGCGTTTCGCCTTTAAGCCGCCCGAAATTCTGCTGACCCACCCGCTGCCGGATAGCCGCCTGGCCGATGCGCGCAACCGCGCCAGCCAGATGCGTCCGGTGGTGGTGCAATCTTCGCAGGATTACTACATGGCAAAAGCGCGTGCGCTGGGCATGTACGCGACCGGCCAGAATCAGCTCGGCGAAGATATGCTGGATGAATGGTCGAAGGGCAACGCGCGTCAGCAGCAGGCGGCGCAATACGGCAGAGCTATCCTGTTTCTGGAAGCCAAAAGCTTCGCCAATGCGAAAAAAATTATCGCGCCGCTGTTGGCAAAAGATCCGAATAACGTCTGGTATCTGGATATTATGACCGACATCGACCTGGGGCTGAATCAGCCACAGCAGGCGGTAAGCCGCCTGTCGGCGTTAAAGGCCAGCGGCAGCGATCCGGTGCTGCAGCTCAACCTGGCAAATGCGCTGCTGGAAGCCAAACAGCCTGCCGCTGCCGCACGCATTCTCAACCGCTACACCTGGGCGCATCCTGACGATATAAACGGCTGGGATTTGCTGGCGCAGGCGTCGGCGGCGCAAAACCGGCGCGATGAAGAGCTATCGGCGCGCGCCGAAGGGCTGGCGCTAACCGGCCAGCTGGATCAGGCGATAACCACGCTGAGCAGCGCCAGCGCTCAGGTTAAATTAGGCAGCCTGCAACAGGCGCGTTATGACGCACGTATCGACCAGCTTCGCCAGCTCCAGCTGCGCTTCCGCCAGTATCAGAAAGGACGTTAATTAAGAGGAAATGCTATGGCTACGGTCACGATTTATCATAACCCGCGCTGTTCAAAAAGCCGCGAAACCCTGGCACTGCTCCAGCAGCACGGCGTTGAGCCGCAGGTGGTGCGTTATTTAGAACAAGCGCCTGATGAGGCCAAGCTACGCCAGCTGATGCAGGCGCTGGGCATCAACAGTCCGCGCGAGATGATGCGCAGAAAAGAAGCAGAATATCAGGCACTGGGGCTGGACGATCCCGCGCTAAGCGACGAACAGTTGCTGGCGGCGCTGGCAGCGCATCCAAAGCTGCTTGAGCGGCCGATTGTGGTGGCGCAGGGCAAAGCGCGGCTGGGACGGCCGCCTGAACAGGTACTGGAGATCCTGTAAGCGCTACAGCGCCAGGATCTCCTTAACAAAAGGAATGGTTAATTTACGCTGGGCGCTGATCGAGGCGCGATCGAGACGGTCCAGCGTTGTAAACAGCGTGCGCATCTCGCGATCCAGCCGCTTCAGCAGAAAACGTCCCACATCTTCCGGCAGTTCAAAACCGCGCAGGCTGGCGCGCAGCTGTAACGCCTGAAGCTTATCTTCATCGGAGAGCGGCTGAAGTTTATAGATCTGTCCCCAGTCGAGACGTGAAGCGAGATCCGGCAGCTTAAGATTTAACTGGCGCGGCGGACGATCGCCGGTGATCAGCAGCCGTGTTTTCCCGGTTTCCAGAATGCGGTTATAGAGATCGAAGATCGCCATCTCCCACTCATCATCCCCGGCAATACATTCAATGTTGTCAATGCAGACCAGTGAAAGCTGCTCCATGCCGTCCAGCACTTCCGGTACGAACCAGGTGCGCTTATCGAGCGGAACATAGCCGACGGCATCGCCGCGCGTGGACATTTCAGCGCAGGCGGCATGCAGCAAATGGCTGCGCCCGCCGCCCTGCCGTGACCAGAAATAGAGATAGCTGCCATGTTCCTGCGCTAAAGCACCTTTAAGTGCGGCCAGCAAAGACGGGTTTTCCCCTGGCCAGAAGCTGGCAAAGGTTTCGTCGTCCGGTAAATAGAGTGGCAGTGAAAGTTGTGCCGGCGTGTTCAGAAGCACCTCAAAAGAGTGAACGGGCTAAAAACCGCAGTAGTTTAACACATCTTTTCACGTGAAATGAAATGACAGCAGTGTGCCAGCCCACGGCAGGCGGGCCAGCGACGTTGCTAAAAGAAAATCAATTTCCCTGATGCTGGCAAATTAAAAAGCATATTAATAAGTAGAAAATTTTTATAATTTTTTAATAACGTGCAATGCTTTATGGCTAATAAAGTAACTTTTTTGGCTTAGCCAGGGAACGGGCCAAATTCACCCTTGCTCGTTAATATTAAAAATGGTAATAAGTCCGCTGCATTTGAGTTTAAATACATTTAATTATAAGTACATTAATTATTTCAAAAGGAAAATATAACCAATGCAGATTACTATTACCGATAACCCGGCTCAGGTGGACGAAGACTTTGTTATTGATAGTCTGTGGGCGCACAACAATAAGTTTGACGAAGTCGATATTCGCCCGCTGTTTATCACGTTGCGCGATGAAGAAAACCATATTGCCGGGGGTTTGGTTGCCAGAACATGGTGGGGCGGCCTGGAAGTGCAATATCTTTGGGTCAGCGATGCGCATCGCGCGCATGGCTTTGGCCGTCAGCTGATGCTGGAAGCAGAAAAAGAAGCTCTGCAACGCGGCTGCCATATGGCTTATGTCGATACATTCAGTTTTCAGGCCAAAGGCTTTTATGAAAAGCTGGGCTATCGGGAATATGGCCATCTGGGTAATTATGCGCATAAACATACCCGCTATTATCTGGCAAAAGATCTCTAACCGCTAATAACAAGTAAACGTAATTATGTCCGCTAATGATGACTGTTTTACGGGCCTGATCGCCATGATGGAACATCTGACCGAGCCCTGGGGAATAAAAGACCGGGAGTCACGGCATATTTACATGAATAAAGCGGCGCGGCTTTATACCAATACGCCCGTAAATTTTGATATTGCCGGAAAAATGGATGCGGAGTTTCCTGCTAACTGGGCAGAATGTGCCGATGATTTGCAGGAGCACGATCGTCGCACCGAAGCCTCGCGTATCCAAACGGCGGTAATCGAAACCCACTACTGGTTCGGCAAAGATTATTTGACGCCCTGGGTAAGTGAAAAGCTGCCGATTTATAATCTGAATGGTGACTATACAGGCGTAATCTGGAATGCGAAACCACTTAATTCACTATCGCCGCATAAATATATTAGTCGGCAAAAGCCCAGCATATTAACCACGGATATTGCCACTGATTTATTTACCCAATCTGAACTGGATATTATCTTTTTTATGCTTCAGCGGCTTTCGGTAAAGGAGATCGCAAAGATTTATAATATTAGCCCTAAAACGATACAAAACCGTATTTATAACATCTATCAAAAAGCGGACGTCCATTCTCTCGCTCAATTTGAAGAATATTGTCGCCACGCACAGATTGATAGTTATATTCCTTCTCGCCTGCTTAAAAAAGGCATTCAATTTATCTGAACTTCTCATGGATTGTGTGATGATAAAAATAGATGATTTTCCGCTGACGCGGGTACCACAAGATAAAAAGGTCTCTTTTCTTAGCGTAGCCATTGTGCATATGGGCATGCTGACCGCGCTCGACCAGTTTATGCTGGGCGCGGTGCTGGGCCACTCCATGTCGCTGGGCGACGCCTTTATCGCCATTGCCGTTGGCAGCCTGATTTTTGGTGTGGTTACCTTCGGCCTCGGCTATGCCGGAATGCGCGAAGGCATTTCCGGCAGCCTGCTGGCACGCTGGTGCGGTTTTGGCCGTCTCGGTTCGGTGCTGATCGGCCTGATTGTCGCGATAAGTTTGTTAGGTTGGTTTGGTATTCAGAACGCGATTTTTGCCAAATCGCTTGATGTAGCGCTGGATAACCGGCTGGGATTCGGCTGGTCGGCGGCGCTCTCAGGTAGCATATTGACCATTCTGGTGACCTTCGGCTTTCGCGCGCTGCGCGTGGCCGCGCGTATTGCCGTGCCACTGTTTATTGCGCTGGTCGGCTGGGTTTCATGGGTCGCCCTTTCTGGTCACGATTTGCAGCAGGCGATCCAGCGGGCGCCTGCCGGCGATGCGTTATCCATTAGCGCCGGCATTACCATTGTGGTTGGCGGCGCTATTGTCGCCAGCCTGATGACACCCGATTTAACGCGCTACTCGCGTAACAGTAGCCAGGTGCTGGGCATTACGCTACTGACTATTATTGCGGGCGAGTTCATTATTAACGGCCTGGCAATACTGATTGCGAAAAGCCTTGGCACTGACGATGTGGTTTCGATTATGTCGCAGGGCGCAGGCGGCCTCGGCATGATGGTAGTGGTCTTTTCTACCCTGCGCGTAAACGATCTCAACCTGTATTCCTCTTCGCTGGGCATCGTCAATGCGGTAGAAGGATTAACCGGCCTTAAATGGAAGTATGCGCCCACTACGCTGGTTATCGGCATACTGGGTACTACGTTATCGGTGCTGGGCATTCTTGACCGCTTCGTCGACTTTCTTACCGTGCTGGGCGTGGTATTCCCGCCGGTGATCGGTATTATGCTGATCGACTATTTCCTGCTGCGCACCCACCGTCAGGCGCTGGACGAGAGCCGTCGTGACGGCAAGCTGCCGGATAACACGCCGACTATCGGCCTGCCCGCCATTATTGCCAGCGTGGCTGGCGCAGCGGTCGGCCTGCTCAGCAACTGGGGCGTACCGACTATTACGTCGCTGGTAGTCGCCTGTGCGGTTTACTGGCTTTCCAGCCGTCTGTTTACCCGGCGTCTGGTAGCAGCCTGATATTACTGAGCGAACTAAAAAGGCACCTTAAGGTGCCTTTTTAGTATGTCTGCGTTTTGTGCCGCAATTACTCCTGCGGTTTCTCCGGCGCGTCCAGCACTACCTCTTCCGGGCGCAGCACGTTAATCGCTTTAAAGATCAGGCTGAGCGCCACGCCGACAATGGTCGCCAGCGCCATCCCTTTCAGCTCCGCCGCGCCGATATGCACTTTCGCCCCGCTGACGCCGATGATCAGGATCACCGAGGTCAGGATCAAATTCTGTGCCCTGCTATAGTCCACTTTCGATTCGATCAGTACGCGGATACCGGAGGCACCAATTACGCCATACAGCAGCAGCGAGACGCCGCCCATTACCGGCACCGGAATCGCCTGGATCGCCGCTGCCAGCTTGCCAACGCAGGAGAGCAGAATGGCGAGGATCGCCGCGCCGCCAATCACCCAGGTACTGTAAACGCGGGTGATCGCCATGACGCCGATATTTTCACCGTAGGTGGTGTTCGGCGTGGAGCCGAAAAAGCCGGAAATAATGGTGGAGAAGCCGTTGGCGAACATCGAGCGATGCAGGCCCGGATCGCGGATCAGATCTTTTTTAACGATATTTGCCGTCACCACCAGATGACCGACATGCTCGGCAATCACCACCAGCGCCGCCGGTAAAATCGTTAACATGGCGTACCATTCAAAGCGCGGCGTATAGAAGGTCGGCAGCGCAAACCAGGGCGCGGCGGCCACGCCGCTCCAGTCCACAATGCCCATTACCCATGAGAGCAGGTAGCCCGCCAGCACGCCGATCAGAATCGGAATGATTGCCAGAAAGCCGCGAAACAGCACCGAGCCAAACACCGTTACCGCCAGCGTTACCAGCGAAATGGTGATCGCCGTGCCATCTACCGCTGCATCATTGGCCGGCAGCAGGCCAGCCATATTCGCCGCCACGCCCGCCAGCTCCAGACCGATAACCGCGACAATCGCGCCCATCGCCGCCGGCGGAAACATCACATCCAGCCAGCCGGTGCCCGCTTTTTTCACAATCAACGCCACCAGGCAGAACAGTACGCCGCAGAGAATAAAGCCGCCCAGCGCCACTTCATAACCCAGCGGCAGCAACAGCAGCACTGGCGAAATAAAGGCGAAGCTGGAGCCCAAATAGGCGGGAATTTTGCCCTTGCAGATAAAGAGATAGAGCAGGGTGCCGACGCCGTTAAACAGCAGCACGGTGGCCGGATTGATATGAAACAGGATCGGCACCAGCACCGTTGCGCCGAACATGGCGAACAGATGCTGAAAGCTGAGCGGAATCGTTTGCAGTAGCGGCGGACGTTCGCTAACGCCAATCGCGCGACGAGCCATGGAGTATCCCCTTGAGATATTTTTGGCAAAAAAAAGCCGACTCTGCGGTCGGCTAACCAGGTTATTTGGTTCCGAAAATCTTGTCGCCCGCGTCGCCAAGACCGGGAATGATGTAGCCTTTCTCGTTCAGGCCCTGATCGATGGAGGCGGTATAAAGCTCAACGTCGGGATGCGCTTTCTCCAGCGCGGCGATCCCTTCCGGCGCGGCCACCAGCACCAACACCTTAATAGAGTTGCAACCAGCCTTTTTCAGCAGGTCGATAGTGGCGATCATCGAGCCGCCGGTCGCCAGCATCGGGTCCACCACCAGCGCCATGCGCTCTTCGATGTTGGAAACCAGCTTCTGGAAATAGGGAACCGGCTCCAGCGTCTCTTCATCACGGTAGACGCCCACCACGCTGATGCGCGCGCTCGGCACATGCTCCAGCACGCCTTCCATCATGCCAAGACCGGCACGCAGAATAGGCACAACGGTAATTTTTTTGCCTTTGATCTGGTCGATTTCTACCGGACCGTTCCAGCCCTCAATGGTCACTTTTTCCGTTTCCAGATCGGCGGTGGCTTCGTAGGTCAGCAAACTCCCCACTTCAGACGCCAGTTCGCGAAAGCGCTTGGTACTCACATCTTGCTCACGCATCAGGCCCAGTTTATGTTTGACGAGCGGGTGTTTGACTTCCACGATCTTCATTGTTGTACTCCCGGAGTGTTGAGCGGAAAAAAATCGCGGGATTATACCGCCTTTTGCCGGTCGCGCCATATGGGGAAGGCAATAAAGCGTAAAAGCAACGTCCTGCGCTAAGCATCAGCCAAAAATCAGCAAACCGCAATGTCAGCCTCAGATGGCACTCGCAAACGTTTGCCTGCGCTGTTAGAATTGCCGCGCTTTAATTTAAACCGCAAAAACCGCGTGGGGAAACCGCTGTGACCGACAAAACCTCTCTCAGCTATAAAGACGCAGGCGTCGATATTGATGCCGGCAACGCGTTAGTCGATCGAATCAAAGGCGTGGTGAAAAAAACCCGTCGGCCAGAAGTTATGGGTGGCCTCGGCGGCTTCGGCGCGCTCTGCGCGCTACCGCAAAAATATCGTGAGCCCGTGCTGGTGTCCGGCACCGATGGCGTGGGCACCAAACTGCGTCTGGCGATGGATCTGAAGCGTCACGACGCCATCGGCATCGACCTGGTGGCAATGTGCGTTAACGATCTGGTGGTTCAGGGCGCTGAGCCCCTCTTTTTCCTTGATTACTACGCCACCGGCAAGCTGGATGTGGATACCGCCTCGGCGGTGATCGCGGGTATTGCGGAAGGCTGTGTGCAGTCAGGCTGCGCGCTGGTTGGCGGTGAAACCGCAGAGATGCCGGGCATGTACCACGGCGAAGATTACGATGTGGCAGGCTTCTGCGTCGGCGTGGTGGAAAAATCAGAAATCATCGACGGCAGCAAAGTGCAGGACGGCGACGTGCTGATCGCCCTCGCCTCCAGCGGCCCACACTCTAACGGTTATTCGCTGGTGCGTAAAATTCTTGAGGTGAGCCAGACCGATCCGCTGAGCAAGCAGCTCGACGGCAAACCGCTGGCCGATCATCTGCTGGCGCCAACGCGCATTTACGTTAAAAACATCCTCAGCCTGATTGAGCAGATCGATGTTCATGCCATCGCTCACCTGACCGGCGGCGGCTTCTGGGAAAATATTCCGCGCGTGCTGCCGGACAATACCCAGGCGGTTATTGATGAAGCGAGCTGGCAGTGGCCAGCGGTATTTGACTGGCTTCAGCAGGCAGGCAACGTCAGCCGCCACGAAATGTACCGCACCTTTAACTGCGGCGTCGGCATGGTGATTGCCGTAAGCGCTGATGAAGCGGACAAAGCGGTTGAGCTGATGAACGCCGCCGGCGAGCAGGCGTGGAAAATCGGCATGATTGCCGCCTCTGACGCAGAAGAGCGTGTGGTTATCAAATGAAGCGGCTGGTCGTGCTGGTATCGGGCAACGGCAGTAACCTGCAGGCGATCCTCGATGCCTGCGAACGGGGCCGTATCGATGCCCGCGTAGCGGCAGTACTCAGCAATAAAGCGAGCGCGTTCGGCCTTGAACGCGCCCGTCAGGCAGGCATTGCAGCGCATGCGCTCTCCGCCGCCGATTATGAAAGCCGCGAAGCTTTCGATCGCCAGCTGATCGCCAGGATCGATGACTACGCGCCCGATCTGGTGGTGCTGGCAGGCTATATGCGTATCCTCAGCCCGGCCTTTGTTGCCCGCTATCACGATCGGCTGCTGAATATCCATCCTTCTCTGCTGCCGAAATATCCCGGTCTGCATACACATCGTCAGGCGATCGCCAACGGCGACAGCGAACATGGCACCTCGGTGCATTTTGTTACTGACCAGCTGGACGGCGGCCCGGTGATATTGCAGGCGAAGGTGCCGGTTTTCAGCGATGACAGCGAAGAGGACGTGATCGCGCGTGTTCAACAGCAGGAATATGCCATCTATCCGCTGGTGATCGGCTGGTTTGTT
>Ga0209463_1001181_pt1 | contig 16555 bp, 16 predicted proteins | sample AgamicMgSfrz_FD_187169 | JGI IMG/M metagenome (GOLD analysis project Ga0209463, IMG submission 187169) | Agave microbial communities from Guanajuato, Mexico - Mg.Sf.rz (SPAdes) (version 2) | ecosystem: Host-associated > Plants > Phyllosphere > Phylloplane/Leaf | place: Guanajuato, Mexico... | reverse complement strand
TGAAAACGCACAGTTTTGCACGGAGCGCTACAGACGTAAAAAAATCCGGGTGGTTGATGAGGTAACCGGTGAGCAGATTACGCTGAATAATCCCCCGGTGCCGGGCAAACAATCACGCGCAAAAGGGTCGCACATTCCGCTGGTGCTGCCGGTCGAATACTCTACCGCAAGCTGGCGACGTGCCATTAAGTTGCTGCCCGAACATCAATGCGCCTGGCTCCTGTGGTGTTATTCAGAGGATATGAGCTATGCACATCAGGAGAAAATGGCGCAGTGGGGCTGGCAGGAGTTTACCGCCGGTCTGACTGGTAAAAAAGTCGCCCGTAAAACGATGGCGCGTCTGCGGGCGCTTATCTGGCTGGCGGCGCAGGATGTACAGCGGGAAGTGCGCGGAGGAGAGACGTATCAGCATCAGCAGCTGGCCGAACTGGCGGGCGTGAGTAAATCAACATGGTCAGAAACGTATGCTCAGCGCTGGCTGACTATGCGCGATATTTTCCTGAACCTGGACAGAGAGGCGCTCTGCGCATTATCGAGAACACGCTCACAACAAAAGACAGCAAATTTTCAGTGAAGACTTGCAATAACGAACTAAAACAGCTAAATTTTAGCAATATTTAGTAGGATGCCAAAATTATATAAACCCGCCACTGAGCGGGTTTTTTCGTTTCTGCGCTACAGGAAAGGCCGCACTGGGCGGCCTTTGTTAAAGAGTCATCTGTTCGGGGCTGCACTGATAAAGCGCTGCCAGGCGTTCACGGGTTTTTTTCTGCGGTTTAGATCCTACAACTTGTATTCATCAGAAGCATGTAGCTTTTTGATGTTGAGCTTTACGGCTGGGAAAAAATGCAGTTGATTAACCTTTTCATTGATGGCTTTCCGGTATCGCGTATCGATTGAGGTTAGCTATTTTAGCGCCTGTTTCGACCACTTAACCGTGACCATGCTTTCTCACTTTTTAAAGAACGTATTCGCCTGGGGTAATTAGATAATAAGGGGGTTGATAAGGTTTGTTAAAATTTATCTTATTGTTTATCTAATTTATTGAATACAAAATTTCACAGGCTCACTTCGGTGGGCCTTTTTAGCCAATGAAGAACGAATAAATTTTCTCTTTTCGTGATGGCGCACCTTGTACCCTGAAGTCACTGAATGTTTTGCCTGCTTCACGCTCTGCCAGCCTGGCAATTACCGGGTTGGGGATTTTGTCGTCTTCCTGGATTTTCATTAGTTGCTGCATTAATTCTTCGTCAGATTTAATGGCATGCAGACTATTAAAAAGTCTGAGGTATCGGGAAGACTGCACGCGAGCAAGTTCGGCAGATGCACCAAAAGAGCAGACAGTATTTAAGGCAGAAATAAGGGCAATCAGCACCCCCATGAAGGCGGGATTGAAATGGTGACTAATAACGGCCGAACCGAGAACGACCAGTAAAAACGACAAGATTTTGTTTACTTTCCCATTAAAGCGACTGGTCATGCTTTCAAGTAAATGAGAGTAATAGATTTGATATGCCATTTGTTCCCGGTTCATAAAGCCTCACTATTTTTTCTGTTCGCCTCCGCCTGAGTCTTTTGTGGCTTCAGGCTGAGATGTTGTTTGCGCTTGCTGCTTTGCCTGCTCTGCAATGGCCTTTGCCAGCCCTGCTGGCATATGGTCAAAGCTTGTTACGGGCTTTTTATCGCTCATAGTAATTACCTCGCTAATATTGTGGTTATTTGGCGGTACTACGATAGCAAATTGAGGAATGCGCCACCAGACGCCATCTGGCACCTCTTCACAGGCTCACTTTGGTGGGCCTTTTTCGTTTTTGCGCCCCGGCGCTTATCAACTGCACCCGCGTCAGCGAGGTGATTCATGGCATAAACATATGCACGAAAAAGAAAGTATGGCGGGGATCTCCTGGCTGGTTCTGCTTGGGCTGGCTTGCTGGGGCGGTCTCGTTCGCTATTTGATAGACGTCAGGCAAAAAAAAGCGGCACTGAGCTGGTTTAACGCTGGCGCGCAGATTGTTGTGTCCGGGTTCACTGGCGTAATTGGTGGGCTGGTCAGCGTTGAAAGCGGTCTGGGTTTTTACGCCATTCTCGCTGCCGCCGGTATCAGCGGCGCGATGGGTTCTGTTGCCCTAACGTATTTTTGGGAACGACTGACGGGGGTGCGGAATGCAAATCAGTGAGAAAGGGCTGGACCTGATTAAACGCTTTGAGGGCTGCCAGCTTTCAGCGTACCGCTGCCCGGCGGGCGTGCTGACTATCGGCTACGGACACACTCACGGCGTTCACGCAGGTGATACATGTACACCACGGCAGGCTGAGCTGTGGCTGACAGAGGATTGCAGCGTTGCGGAGCTGACGATAGAGAGCAACGTAAAGGTTCCGGTTAATCAAAATCAGTTTGATGCGCTGGTGTCGTTCGTATTCAACCTGGGCGCAGGGAATTTTGTTAAATCAACGTTGCTGAAAAAACTAAACGCTGGGGATTATACCGGCGCGGCGATTGAGTTTGACTGCTGGGTAAATGCTGGTGGGCGCAAACTGCCGGGGCTGGTTAAGCGCCGCGCTGCTGAACGAGAGCTGTTTCTGTCATGAACTGGCGAACTCCGGCAACGGGTGTGTTGATAGTGGCACTCGTGGCTGCGTGCCGGTTATCTGTGCATTATCGGGATCAGTATCACGCAGCTGTAGAGCAGGTCGCCGCCCAGCGGGCAACAATTCACGATATGCAGCAGCGCCAGCGCGCCGCCGCCGCGCTCGATGCTAAATATCAGGGAGAACTGGCAGATGCAAAAACGACTATTGAGCAGCTGCGCGCTGATGTTGCTAATGGCCGTAAGCGGTTGCACGTTTCAGCCACATGCCCGCCAGTACCAGACACCTCCGGCGCCACCGGCGGCGCTCATGCAGCCAGCGCCCGACCTACTGACACCGCTGAGCGGGATTATTTCACTCTCAGAGAACGGATCAGCACCGCAACCAGCCAGATAGCAGGGTTGCAGCAGTACATTCGGGAGCAGTGCCTGAAGTAGAGGGTATGACAACCCGCACGAAGATTCACCATCAGCAACCCAGCATTATCAGCCTGACTTCGGTCGGGCTTTTTTGTATCCACTATACCGCGCAGTCGCATGCGCAAATCAGCTAATAAAGCTACTTCCATAACATAGAGAGAAAAAGATGATTATTGATATTGCCTTAATTAAAAAATTAACGTTCTGGTCTCATTATTCATATATCGGGGTTCCTCATTCTGATCGTGGTGAAGATGAAAATCTGCAAGATTACCTTGCACGTATTCTTGAAGAGAAAGCTGCATTTATTACCCAGGGTATTAACAGTGCACTTAATAATCGGCAGGGTAACAGCGAATGCCTGTTTGTGACTGTGCCTGAGTTTTACTGGAATGCTCCGTGGGATGCGTTAAGAAGCAAGGAAGAATTGGAACAACTCGTTGATTACTACATGTCTAACCTTAGCACAAAGGTTATGGACGTTATTAAGCAGTTTAATCCAGAAGAATGCGGAAAAATTGTTCTTCTGGCCGGTTCTGTCGGGCTGCCGGTTTATATTGAAAGTGAATCAGTTTATGAATCACTGAACTATTTACTGATGACTAATAACTGGCGTTATACAAATGAGGGTCTTCCTGAGTTGTCAATGTGGCCTAAACGTTATGTCTCTATAAATGACTATGGTGAGGGGGAAGAAGTTGTTGTTGATGGCAATAGTTACTATCAGTTCCCGCTGAAAGGAATAACTATGAAAATGAAAACAGAAAGCACGGTTGTGGCCGAGCAAAATTCTGTTACCGGGTACGGGCCGGTTTTTGGAAATGATGTACTGAATAATATGCCTTTCAGTCTGAATCTATGCCTGGACTACCTTAATGTACCAGAAGACGGGCGTAATGATGAACTTGAAGATACTGGTGTCAAGGTTGATTTCCTTGTTGCCTGTGGTATGACCTTTTCAGAAACAAAAGCGTACCCTCAAACCACACAATTTGCGTTCCGTAACGATGGCCTTGATAAGGAAGCAGAAGCTCGTCGTGTAGAGAACGGTTATATCTGTGGGGATAATCTCCCGCATAAAAATATTGATGATGTCGTACTTTATACCGTAAATATGGAATGACCTGTTCTGAACAAACTAACCGCCCTTGTGAAGTGAATCCCATATATTGGACACTTTCTTAACTGGCGGCTGACATGGCCTGAGTCCGGTATTGTACCGGACTCAGGCCGTTTAGCTTTGTCTTCTGCTTTTCCCGGATCAAGGCTTGAAGTAGATAGGTATTCTCCGCCCGCAAGTATTCAAGCTCTTCTTCAGCGCTCTGGAACACAGCACGGGGATTTTCAGGTTCTTTATCTGACGTTTCGTTCTTCCCTGACTTTATTGGACGCCCTCTGGGTTTATCTTGTAGAGCAACAATACCGCCTTCACGATAAAGGCGCTCCCACTTGCTTACGGTACAGGCGGCTGCAATACGAAACTCCGCCGCCGCCGCTTTCCGGGATGACTGATTATGTGCCTGCATCCAGAGCACAACAGACTCTTTAAACCCGGCAGAGTAAGCCCTGGCACAGCTATATCCGTAACAAATGCATATATCAAACTGATGGGATGGTATCGGTTTTCATAACGATTTCATTATATTTTTTTGTATATACGGTGCAATTGTTTGGAATGTCTTTATTTATAAATGACATTGCACCGATTGTAACATTATTTCCAATTTTTATTTTATCTCCGATAATGCAACAGTTGGCTCCTATTTCTACATTATCGCCAATAATAATTGATGGGAGTTCATCTCTTTTTCTGGACGGGCTAAATGTAAATCCGATTGTTGTATTTTGACGTATTTTAAAATTCTCACCAATTATTGCGCAGCCGTTAATAACTATCGCCATGTAATGCGTGACAGTTAAGCCCGGTGCTATTTGAGCTGGTAGTTGTATCTCCGTATTATACTTTTGCATTATTTTTCTGTTTATTCTAAATGCGATGCGTTTTTGTATATAATTGCCAGATTTATATAAATAGCTTGCTATGCGCCACCAAAAATAAAAACGTCTGTCATGGCATTTAATGGCACGATGTAATGTCGTGATCCATGAGAATGGCTTATCGCTTTTTATCACTTCTCGTCTTAAACATTCATATAAATGTTTTTTAAGGTTTTCTCTGTCGTTTCCTTGAGTAGAATTATTGATTATTTTAATTTGCATTTTATACGTATATCTAAAGTTGTTTTATTGAGCTTTTGATTGTGGATTGTATGTAAAACGCAGAGTGTATTTAATGACCCAGAGCAAAAGGTTGGGTGTTTATACAGTATATTACCAGCGGTCCCTCGCGCAAGCGGGGGTAAACCGTGTAAAATTCTGGCCTTATGCAAGACGTTAAACTGTTCCCCGCGCAGCGGGGATAGACCGGTTGGGCGTTTATAACGCTGAAGGAATCGAAACTGTTCCCCGCGCAAGCGGGGATAAACCGCGAATCACAACTAAACCGCTTGTTAATGATTTAATTCAATTTCATATCATTTTAATTTCATTTCTTATAACGGTTTATCCATGTCTGAAAAAATTAAAATCTCTGGTGTCCTCACCCGTCCAGATGGCAGCGCTTTACCTGACGTAACAATTACCGTAACCAGCGCAAATAACTCACTTAATGTACTAAGGCGCGTTACTGACACGCAGAAAACTGACGAAACCGGAGCCTGTGAATTTAATTTGTTACCGGGCGGCTATGAGGTTTCTGTTACCTCTCCGCATGGGAAATATGAAAAACTCGGTAGTTTTACTCCAGAGGAGGGCAGTCCTGCCGGAACCCTGAATGATTACCTGCTGTATGGACAGCCGCTGATGACAGATCCTGTCGTATACAGCGAAATAAAAAATATTCATGAAAAAGTGCTACTCAATGCCAGCGCTGCGGGAAGCAACAGCGCGGCAGCGCTGGCCGCTGCTGAACTGGCGAAACAGGCCAGCCAGCAATCACAGTCGCATGTCGAGATTGTGCAGGACGCACAACAGCAAGTGCTGGCCGCAGAACAGGCGGCGCAGCAGGCGAGAGAGGATGCGCTAGCCGCCGCCGTTGATGCTGGCGCTGCGGCACAGGCAGAGACTGAAAAGCTGACCGAAAAACTGGTAACAGATGGCTCAGAAATCGCTGGGCACGGCGCCACGACAATTGCAAACGTCCTGAACAGTCACGGCGCGACGACATCATCGCGCGGGATCGGTTTTGGTCCAGACGATGAGCCTGATTTAACGACAGACCACAGTGCAGCGTTACAGCAGATGCTGAACACGTACAAATATATCGTTTTTGATACCGTTGTTAACTGCGCTACTACAGTAAAAACGGGCGGTTCGGGGCAGGTCATTACCGCAACAGGCGTGGGTGAACTCCGTCCGATCGGCGCTGCAATGGCACAGAAAACACTGTTGACACTGGCGCATGAGCGTTGCATTGTAACGAAAATGCTGATTACAAATCCGTTGCTGCTGAAATCGCAATCCGGCGGTCGGCAGTGTGGTATCGAGATCAGAGCGGATAACTGTACTGTTCAAGGGTCGACGCTCGTCAATCAATTGAATGGTGTCCAGGCTACATCTGTTTACTCGCCTGCAAATACAAAAATCACTAATAACCGTTTTTTAGAACATTTAGGCGTCGGGGATGGTGATGGTCACGACGATAGCGGGTATGGAGAAGATCGCGGCGATGCGGTCACTATCTGGGGCAGTAGCACAGTTATAATGGGAAACCATGCCGTATGTCGTGATGGCGAGGATGCGCGTATAGCCTTCCATTCTGAATATCCGGTATCGACGCCGATGGATGGCAGGGAAATTGACGGATGCCATACGCTGATGATCGGAAATTATGCCCGCGGTACATTCCGGCGACATTTCGTAATGGAGGGGATCACTAACGGTCTGATGAGTGGAAATATTTCAGCGGGCGGCGCGACCTGGTGGGCCGTTGCTGTTATTCAGTGTACGAACGTAAAAACCGATAATCAGATATTGTGGAATAACCCAGGTAGCACTGCGGGACAAAAATGGAATCCTGTCCGCGCCGCCATTGCTGCAATAAATTTTAATACGAATGTGTCATTTAATGACAGCGTTAAATTTTCCGAAGATGCGCAGGGTTACGGTTTTGCAATCGCAACGCAGACAGGTGAGCATATTATTGATTTGAGCGTAACACTATCCTGCGCCGGAAATAAATATGCGACATATTTGCTGCGCCCCAAATTATTGCGAATGCGCGGCGTAAAAATAGACGGCGCCGAGATGGGGCATCGATTTATCGGCGCTGCCAGCGGCAAAGGTTTTATCCCAACCGTTTATGATACTGATTCCTATGTGAAAACTATGAAAAATTGTGTGAATATGGATACCGGCTCGGGCGGCATATGGAATGCGCGGAATTGCGAGTATTTGAGTGACAATGATACGGCGTTTTTATTATTCAATATGAACAGCGTGATATTACAAAATTGTACGTTTGATGCAAAAAAATATGCAGTTTCGTTAGCTAAAACAAAATCGATAAAAATGACCGGCTGTATCAGTGACAGCGAAAATACATTACCGGTTAGAATTAACTATAATAATTCAGGGAGTATCGGAATTAATGACTGGTTTTTTGATGGCAATGCGCTAACCGTTGATTTTCGGTATACAGACGAATCGTTGAGAAATATCAATTCGCCGCTTAACGTGAAACATAAATGGCCGGGCAGAGTAATAAGCACTGGCGCCGCGCAATATGTGGCGACCGGCGGCGCTCCCGTCAGCGACTGGGTCTCGCTTAATAACGGTGAAAGAATTACGCCTGTTCAGTCTGAGCTGGATGCGGAATAGCCTGAGCAGCATCAGCGAAGAAGTCCCGGTGATGTTCGCCGGGTATGCTACCGGGAGCGAAAACAGGGGCAAAAATGGGACACTAAAAATGTATGCCCCATCCGGTTGACGATGAAGTATCCATTGGCGCCGACAGATAACCGCCAATATGCGAAAGTATGGCGCGTATGGTACGGATTACGCCGCCGAATTCCAACAGGTTTTACCGCAGCCTTCTCTCCGCTCTGCTGACCGGGAATGAATAACGGGTTTTATGGGCATCTTTTGGCTGGCGGGCAATAAAAGCGATATGCCGTTTTCGCTCTGGCAACGTTAATGGTCTTGATGCACAGGGCATGTTCAGGGCGCGCTTCGGCAGGCTTTTATCATGCATACATCAGGCAATAAACTCCAGCGCTTCAGGGGCAGCCTCTTTGGTTGCCTGGATTTGTTGTTCTGTTGATTGCCTTTTCCTCCGCTTTTTGCATGATTCCAGCGGCTAAATGGTCCGTGGCATTCATCAGCAATGCGGGAGCCATTGTCCGGTTAACGATGATGTAGCGCTTTTTCTGATTATCTTTAAACATCCAGAATCTTCCTTACTATCTGGCTACTTTTCCGGGAAAAGCATAGAGGATTGCTGCCCGGATTATGTTGTGCAGGATCGGGGCATAAAGGATGTGGTTTTACCGCTGCGTATTAATCACCGGTTTACAGAGGGTTTTCATTAAATTCTTTAAGCGAAACGAGAGGATTCCTGGTGACTTTTGCTGAATAAAATTACGTAAAAAGATATTTCATGGCTCGACGTATGGTTAAACGTCCCTTATGCTGGCGAAGCCTTCATTTAAACTATTCCCGGAGCCCGACACACATGAAAGCAGCCACCTTTCTGCTTGCCGGCGCTGCGCTGCTGCTTAGCGCGTGCAGCAACAGCGACAACGAACCGCCGCAACAGGCGACCGCCGCCCATGTACCCCCTAAAGTATCTATGTCCTCGCTGGCGGAGAGCAACTGTGCCAGCGCGGGCGGCACCCTGGCATTTTCACGTCAGCTGGACGGTAGCAGTACGGGAATGTGTCAGTTAGCGAACGGTCGTCGCTGTAGCGAAAGCGCGCTGGAGAGCGGTAGCTGCGCGCGCTTTTAACATGTCGGCGCGCATAGCGCGCCGAACGTTATGACTGGCTGCTGACCTCATTTGGGCAGGCTTCGCCTTTAGCCAGCTGTTGCAGGTTGGAAAGGGTGGTTTCAGAAATCGCGGTGAGCGCTTCCGCAGTCAGAAATGCCTGATGGCCGGTAAACAGCACGTTATGGCAGGCGGAGAGGCGGCGGAACACGTCATCCTGAATCACGTCGTTGGATTTATCTTCAAAGAACAGATCGCGCTCATTTTCATACACATCCATTCCCAGTGAGCCAATTTTCTGCAGTTTCAGCGCGTCAATCGCCGCCTGCGAATCCACCAGGCCGCCACGGCTGGTGTTAATAATCATCACGCCATCTTTCATCTGGCTGAAGGCGGCGGCATCCAGCAAATGATGGTTTTCCGGCGTCAGCGGGCAGTGCAGCGTAATCACGTCGGACTCCCTGAACAGCGTTTTAATATCGACATACTCTGCACCCAGATCCAGCGCCAGCGGGTTTGGATAGGGATCGAAAGCGAGCAGGCGCATGCCAAATCCCTTCAGAATTCGCAGCGTGGCGATACCGATTTTCCCGGTGCCGATCACGCCAGCAGTACGGCCATGCATATTAAAACCGATCAGGCCCTCCAGCGAAAAGTTAGCATCGCGGGTACGTTGATAAGCGCGATGAATGTGACGATTAAGCGTCATCATGATGCCTACCGCGTGTTCCGCCACCGCTTCCGGGGAATAGGCGGGCACACGCACGACTTTCATACCCAGCTCTTTCGCCGCTGCTAAATCGACGTTATTAAAACCGGCACAACGCAACGCAATAATGTTGACGCCCTGGGCGCTAAGGATTTCCAGCACCGGGCGGCTGGCATCATCGTTCACGAAAATACAAACGGCTTCGCAGTTGACGGCGTTAATAGCGGTACGTTCGCTGAGCAGAAAATCAAAGTACTCAATCTCGAAACCAAAGCGCTGGTTTACGTTATCGAGATATTTTTTGTCGTACTGTTTGGTGCTGTAGACCGCAAGTTTCATTATCGTCTCCTTATTATTGTCTCATCCTTATTCTAGACTGGCTGCCACCAGGCGTAATCTTTAATCTGCGGCCTGAGCGGGTCGGCAGAAAAGCGCCGCCAAACCTTCACCCTTTTTGATGAACATGACATCATAGCCGTCGGGATTTTTTACAGAACAGGACCGTTATGGCAATGCGTCGGCGCTTATCTTTTGCTCTGGCTTCGCTGCTGGCGCTGGTTTTGCTGGTGCTGGCGCTGCTGGTTAGCGTAACGCACTGGCTGCCGCGCCTGGCGGGCATTTGGCTGCCTGCCGGGACGCAAATCGAGCTGGATGCCGCGCCGCGCTGGCAGCAGGGGGCACTACATTTTCCGACGCTGCGCTATCTGGCCGATGAGTGTCAGCTGGCGGCGGTTCAGGATCTCGCTGTAGGCTATCAGCATCAGCGCTGGCAGGCCCAGGCTCAGCGACTCACGCTGGATACCGCCTGCCTGAGCCATCTGCCTGACGACGGCGGCGCCGACCGCGCGCCGCGCTCGCTGGCGCAGTGGCAGGCACTGCTGCCGGTAGCCGACGTCAACATAAAACAGCTGATCGTCAATCCTTATCAAAGCTGGGCTGGCGCGTTAAGTCTGCATCTTGATGCGCGCAGCCAGCAGCTTAGCTATCAGGGCGACAACCTGCGGCTTCAGGCTGAATTGCAGGGACAGCGTCTTACGCTGCGCCAGCTGCAGCTGCAGGCGCCCACTTTTAGCGAGCCTGTTAGTCTGCACGGCACGCTGATGCTGGCAGAATTTGCTAACGGTGTGCCGGAGACTGGGGAGCTTGACGGCAATTTTACCCTGGCACAGGCGCCGCATCCGTTGCGCGTTGCGTTCAGCTGGCAACAGCAGCAGGGCAAGCTGCTGCTGCAAACAACAGAGAACACGGAACCGCTGCTGGAGCTGCCCTGGCAGGTCACGCCGCAGCAGATTCGTATTGAAGCAGGTCGCTGGCGCTGGCCCTGGGCGGCGCAGCCGCTGGCGGGCGGCGTCTCGCTGACGTTTGCCGACTGGCAGCAGGGGCTGGAGGCGACGGAAATCAGCGGGCGGTTGAATATGTTGACGCAGGGACGGGGCGGCAAAGGTAACGTGGTGCTGTCGCTGGGGCCGGGACGCCTGTCGCTGACTAACAGCCAGCTACCGCTGCGCCTTACCGGTGAAAGCAAACTCGCCGCGCTGCAGTTTTACGCTTCCTTGCCCGCCATGCTGCAAGGTTCGCTGCTTAATCCGCAGCTGCAGATGGCGCCGGGCGCGCTGCTGCGTATGCGCGGCCGCCTGCTCTCTACGCTGGAAGTGGATGAGGCGCGCTGGCCGCTGGCTGGCGTCACCCTTTCCTCATCCGGCATTAATGGGCGTCTGCAGGCGATTCTGAGCGCGCATGAGGCGACGAAAGGGCGCTTCACGCTGCATCTTGACGGTCGCGCACAAAATTTCTGGCCCGATAGCGGGCGCTGGGCGTGGCGCTACTGGGGCAACGGCTACCTGGCGCCGCTGGCTGCCAAATGGGACGTGCGCGGCACCGGCAACTGGCAGGAGAGCGCCATCACGCTGGATACCCTTTCTACCGGCTTCGATCGGCTGCATTACGGTATCACCACCGTTAATCAGCCACGGCTGCGGCTGGAGCAGCCGCTGGTTTGGCAGCGTGCCGTCGATCAAAGCGCAATAAGCGGCACGCTAAGGCTGGATGCGGCACAAACGCAGTTCAGCAGCGGCGGCTATTTGCCTGCTTCAGTCTTGCAGCTGGCGATAAAAGGCCGCGATCCGGCGAATTTCCTGTTTAACGGCAGCCTGCAGGCACAGGAGATTGGCCCGGTGCGCGTCAATGGCCGCTGGGATGGTGAACGGCTGCGCGGGCAGGCCTGGTGGCCGCAGCAGTCGCTGCGCGTGTTCCAGCCGCTGCTCAATCCCGATCTGAAGATGAAAATCACCGACGGCACATTGCGGGCACAGGTAGCGTTTTCCGCGGATGATAAACAGGGCTTTATCGCTGGCGGACATTGGGTCGTGCAAAACGGCGCGCTGTGGATGCCGGACAACAGCGTCGAAGGCATCGATTTTTCACTGCCGTTCCGCCTGCAGCAGAGCCACTGGACTTTAGGGCCGCACCAGCCGGTTTCGCTGCGCATTAAGACTTTGCGCAACCAGTTTGTGATTAACGACGTCACGGCGGATTTGCAGGGCAGCTGGCCCTGGCAGGAGAGTGCGCCGTTGACCCTCAGCAACGTCAGTCTGGCGCTGCTGGGCGGCAGTCTGAGTATGCCGCAGCTACGCATGCCGCAGCATCAGCCGGCGATCGTTCGCCTGCACGATATCAGCCTGAGCGAGCTGATTACCGCCCTGAAGCCGAAACAGATCGCCATGTCCGGGCGCATTAACGGCGAGCTGCCGCTGTGGCTGGATAATTCGCCCTGGCTGGTAAAAGATGGCTGGATAGCCAACAGCGGCAGCCTGACGCTGCGGCTGGATAAAGAGATGGCGGACGCCATTACCCGTAATAATGTTGCCGCCGGCGCCGCGCTTGACTGGCTGCGCTATATGGAAATCTCTCGTAGCTGGGCCACGCTTAACCTTAATGCTGTCGGCGATCTGACGATGCAGGCCGAGGTAAATGGCACCAGCCGTTTCAGCAACCGCGATCAGCACGTCAATCTTAACTACAGCCATCAGGAGAACCTGTTCCAGCTGTGGCGTAGCCTGCGTTTTGGCGATAATTTGCAATCCTGGATAGAGCAGAAAGCGGCTCTGCCGTCACAGAAGGACCCGAAAAATGATAATTAACCGGATGCTGCCGCTGGCCTGTGTTATTGGGCTGGCGGGTTGCGTACCGCGGATTGAGATCGCAGCGCCAAAAGAGCCGATCACCATCAATATGAATGTGAAGATCGAGCATGAAATCCATATTAAGGCGGATAAAGATGTGGAAGCGCTGCTGAAAAATCAGGATCTGTTCTGAGTGGAGGCACAATGAAAGGCTGGGCCAAACTCTGCTTACTGGTTGCGCTGTTCTCGCCGCTGGCGCAGGCGCTTACGCTTGATGAGGCGCGTCAGCAGGGGCGCGTCGGCGAAACCCTGAGCGGCTACGTGGCGGTGCGTCAGCAGGATGCCGAAACGCAGGCGTTGGCAACGCGCATTAATCAGGGACGGGAAGCGCATTATCGCCAGATTGCGCAGCGCAATAACCTCACCACCGATGAGGTGGCGCGTATTGCCGGGGAAAAACTGGTGGCGCGGGCCTCTGCGGGAGAGTATACGCAGGGCATTAACGGCAGGTGGATCAGGAAATAACCACGCTGGCCGCCAGAGCGGCAGCCAGCGCGATAAATCAGGCGGTCGCCAGCTGCTGAAGCGATTCTTTCGCTTCGGTGGTCGCTTTGGTCGCCACTTCAGGACCGTAGGCGATCCCTTCAGCAAAGACGAATTTCACGTCGGTAATGCCGATGAAACCCAGGAACAGCTGAACATACGGCGCCAGCAGATCGGTCGGCGTATCTTTATGAATGCCGCCACGGCTGGAGATCACCACTGCACGCTTGCCGTTAACCAGGCCTTCCGGGCCCGCTTCGGTATAGCGGAACGTCACGCCAGCGCGGGCGATCAGGTCAAAGTAGTTTTTCAGCTGGGTAGGGATGTTGAAATTGTACATCGGCGCCGCAATAACAATCACGTCGTGAGCGTTCAGCTCCGCGATCAACTCATCGGAAAGGGCCAGCGCTTCCTGCTGACGCGGCGTCAGAGCGGCATCGGAAGGACGCAGTGCGCCAACCAGTTCGCCGTCCAGTACCGGAATCGGGTTTGCCGCCAGGTCGCGTACCGTTACCTGGTCGCCATTCGCCTGCGCCTGTTCAGCATAAAAATCAGCCAGCTGACCTGACTGAGAATAACCGGCAAGAATACTGGATTTTAACACTAATACTTTGCTCATGATTTTTTCCTGTCTGTGAATGCGGAAGTCTGTTCGCTCAATGGCTTACACTGTAGGGAGTTCGCTGCGGCAGTGAAAGCGCAATATTTCGAGACCGATGTTCGAAATTCTTGAACAAGCGCAGAGGCAGTCATCAACGTCGGGCGCCCTGTGCTAACATACGCCGCAAGAAATGAATGCGACGTCGGCCTGAACCGACCACGCGGCGGCCATAACAGCAAACAGAAGCGGCCGCGTTAATAAGGTAATTACTATGTCTGTTGAATCAAACACATCGCCGTTGGCTGCCCTCTGGGCGCGCCTCGATAACCTGACGCTGCGCGATCGCCAGCGGCTACAGCGTCGCCTGCACGGTGCGAAGAAAGTTAAAAACCCGGCGGCGTTGCAGGGCATCGCCGCAGAACTGGCGCAGGATTTTGCCGTGGCGGAACAGCGCCTGCAGCAGCGTCAGGCGGCGACGCCTGTCGTACGTTTCCCGGAAAACCTGCCGGTGAGCCAGAAACAGCAGGAAATCGCCGACGCCATTCGCGATAACCAGGTGGTGATCGTTGCGGGCGAAACCGGCTCCGGGAAAACTACCCAGCTGCCGAAAATTTGCCTGACGCTGGGACGCGGCGTAAAAGGGCTGATCGGCCATACTCAGCCGCGTCGTCTGGCGGCGCGCACCGTCGCCAACCGCATTGCCGACGAGCTGGAGACCTCGCCCGGCGGCTGCGTGGGCTATAAGGTTCGCTTTAACGATCGGGTCAGCGACAACACGCAAATCAAGCTGATGACCGACGGGATTCTGCTGGCGGAAATTCAGCAGGATCGGCTGCTGATGCAGTATGACACCATCATTATCGATGAGGCGCACGAGCGCAGCCTGAACATCGATTTCCTGCTTGGCTATCTGCGCGAGCTGCTGCCGCGCCGTCCCGATTTAAAAGTGATCATCACCTCGGCGACCATCGATCCGCAGCGTTTCTCGCGCCACTTTAATAACGCGCCGGTGGTGGAAGTCTCTGGCCGCACCTATCCGGTGGAAGTGCGCTATCGCCCGGTGGTGAACGATGTCGATGACAGCGATCGCGATCAGCTGCAGGCGATTTTTGATGCGGTGGATGAGCTGGGTCAGGAGAGCAGCGGCGATATTCTGATCTTTATGAGCGGCGAGCGGGAAATCCGCGATACCGCCGACGCGCTGAGCAAGCGCGATTTGCCGCATACGGAGATTCTGCCGCTCTATGCGCGCCTGTCGAATGCCGAACAGAATCGGGTTTTCCAGGCGCACAGCGGACGGCGCATTGTGCTGGCGACCAACGTGGCGGAAACCTCGCTGACGGTGCCCGGCATCAAATATGTTATCGATCCCGGTACGGCGCGCATCAGCCGCTACAGCTACCGCACCAAAGTGCAGCGTTTGCCGATTGAGCCGGTTTCGCAGGCGTCGGCCAACCAGCGTAAAGGGCGCTGCGGCCGCGTCTCTGAAGGTATCTGTATTCGTCTCTATTCCGGGGAGGATTTTTTAAGCCGCCCGGAATTTACCGACCCGGAAATTCTGCGCACCAACCTGGCGTCGGTTATTTTGCAGATGACCGCGCTGGGGTTAGGCGATATCAGCGCGTTTCCCTTTGTGGAGGCGCCGGACAAACGCAATATTCAGGATGGCGTGCGCCTGCTGGAAGAGCTGGGTGCGATTACCGAAGAAGAGGGGCGCTATCGCCTGACGCCGTCGGGCCGTCAGCTGGCGCAGCTGCCGGTGGATCCGCGTCTGGCGCGCATGGTGCTGGAGGCGCAAAAATATGGCTGCGTGCGCGAAGTGATGATTATCGTCGCCGCGCTCTCTATTCAGGATCCGCGCGAGCGGCCGGTGGAGAAACAGCAGGCCGCCGATGAGAAACATCGCCGTTTCGCCGATAAAGAGTCCGATTTTATCGCCTTCGTAAATCTGTGGAACTATCTGCAGGAGCAGCAGAAGGCGCTCTCCGGCAACGCTTTCCGTCGCCAGTGCAAAACCGATTATCTGAACTACCTGCGGGTGCGCGAATGGCAGGATATTTATACCCAGCTGCGCCAGGTGGTGCGTGAACTGGGCATGCCGGTGAACAGCGAACCGGCGCCGTATCGCGAAATCCATACCGCGCTGCTGACCGGCTTACTGTCGCATATCGGCCTGAAGGATGCAGAAAAGCAGGAATACAGCGGCGCCCGCAACGCCCGTTTCTCTATCTTCCCCGGCTCGGCGCTGTTTAAAAAGCCGCCGAAGTGGACCATGGTGGCGGAGCTGGTGGAAACCAGCCGGCTCTGGGGCCGCATCGCTGCGCGCATCGATCCTGAATGGATCGAGCCGATTGCGCAACACCTGCTGAAACGCAGCTACAGCGAGCCGCACTGGGAAAAAGCGCAGGGCGCGGTGATGGCAATGGAGAAGGTGACGCTTTACGGCCTGCCGATTGTTGCCGCGCGCAAGGTGAACTACAGCAAAATCGATCCGCAGCTGTCGCGCGAACTGTTTATACGTCATGCGCTGGTAGAAGGCGACTGGCAAACGCGTCACGCCTTCTTTAAGGCCAACCAGAAATTGCGTAG
>Ga0209463_1001179_pt1 | contig 16557 bp, 16 predicted proteins | sample AgamicMgSfrz_FD_187169 | JGI IMG/M metagenome (GOLD analysis project Ga0209463, IMG submission 187169) | Agave microbial communities from Guanajuato, Mexico - Mg.Sf.rz (SPAdes) (version 2) | ecosystem: Host-associated > Plants > Phyllosphere > Phylloplane/Leaf | place: Guanajuato, Mexico... | reverse complement strand
GAATATAATTGTTTTATACATATAATTAGGAGGAAGCTATGGAAGAAACAATAAGTCTTAAAGAGTTATTTTTAACATTAAAAAAAAGAATTATGTTAATTATTACAATTACTATGTTTGCAATAATCGTAACTGGACTAGCAAGCTACTTTGTGCTCACACCAGTTTATAAGTCTTCAACACAGATACTTGTCAATCAATCAAAGACTGATGATTCAGCCTTCTATAACACTAATGAGTTACAAACGAATATACAGTTAATAAGTACATACAGTGTAATTCTAAAAAGTGCAGCAATCTTAAATAATGTTAAAAATGAATTAGGACTTAATATTAGTGTATCTCAGTTGAATAGTAAGATTTCAGTGGAAAGTGCACAAAATTCACAAATAATGACTATTTCAGTAACTGATACTGATCCAGCAGTTGCTTTAGAGATTGCAAATAAAACTGCAGAAGTTTTTGAAGAAGAAATAAAAAAAATTATGAGTGTTGATAATGTAACTATTTTACCTTTGGCTGATGATCAAGAAAATCAATCACCAATTAGCCCTAATTTAACTTTAAATCTTGCAGTCGGAGTAGTAATTGGTTTGTTAATAGGAATTTCTTTAGCTTATATTCTTGAATTTATTGATAATACAATTAAAACTGAACAAGATATTGAGAAAGTACTGGGCGTCCCGGTATTAGGTGCAATTACAACAATTGATAAAAACTTTGAAGATAAAATTAGAGGTACTCATAAGGGAAAAAGTAGAGGTGAGTTAGTTGAAAGTAAGTAGAAAAAAAAGAAAAGAACTGTTAGCTAGTAAAAGAAAACTTGTAGCAACATTTGATCCCAAATCGCCAATATCAGAGCAATATCGCATAATTAGAACTAATATACTCTATTCTAGTGTTGATGAAGAGATTAGAACCTTGATGGTTACGTCTTCAGGGCCTGGTGAAGGAAAATCAACCACTACAGCGAATCTTGCAGTTGTTTTTGCACAACAAGGTAAAACTGTTCTTCTTGTAGATGCGGACTTAAGAAAGCCAACTGCTCATTATACTTTTAAACTAAATAATACAACAGGTTTAACTTCTGTTCTAACAAATCAAACTGAGTTAAAGACTGCAGTTGATAAAACAGAAGTCGATAACCTTTATGTTCTTTCAAGTGGTCCTGTTCCACCAAATCCTTCGGAGCTTTTGGGGTCACGTTCTATGAAACATTTTATGAATCAAGTTTTAGAGGATTTTGACCTTATCATATTTGATACTCCGCCAGTTCTTGCTGTCACAGATGCACAAATATTAGGGAACTTATGTCAAGGTACCGTTCTAGTAGTTAACAGTGGGAAGACGGAAAAAGAAGCACTAGTTAAAACCAAGGAATTACTTACTTCAACAAATGGTCACTTACTAGGTGTAGTGCTTAATAATAAGAAGGCAGATAAAAAGAGTAATTATTACTACTATGGTTCAAGTTAGTATATTTTAAAAATAAATTGGTTTAAGAAGGGAATGGGTGTAATAAATATGATTGATATTCATTGTCATATATTACCTGGAATAGATGATGGGCCTAAAACTTTAGATGAAAGCTTAAAGATGGCAAGGAAAGCTGTAAGTGAAGGAATAAAAACCATAATCGCTACCCCTCATAATAGAAATAATCAATTTAATAATTTAAAAGAACAAATTATAAAGCATGTAGATATCTTGAATGATATTTTATTAAAAGAAGATATTCCCCTTACAATTCTTCCAGGGCAGGAAAATAGAATTTATGGGGAGCTGTTAGAGGATTATAAGACTAATGAAATCCAAACAATCGCTAATTCAGAGCATTTGTTTATTGAATTTCCATCTTCAACTGTGCCAAGGTATGCTGAGAGACTACTTTATAATCTTCAAATTCAAGGCTTAACTCCTATTATTGTACATCCTGAACGGAATAAAGAAATAATTGAAAATCCCAAAATAATATATTCTCTTGTTAAAAATGGAGCATTAACACAAATAACAGCTGGGAGTATTGCAGGTTACTTTGGAAAAGGAATAAAAAAATTCTCAAGACAGTTGATAGAGCACAATTTAACTCACTTTGTTGCTTCAGATGCTCATAATATACAAAATCGTTCGTTCAATATGGTTGAAGCATTTGAGTGTATAGAAAAGGAATTTGGTTTAACATGGTCTGATTATTTTATTGAAAATTCGGAATTATTAGTTAAAAATAAACCTATTGTTATATACCCTCCTAATCTAATAAGAAAGAAAAAATTCCTTAGTATTTTTAGTATATAATTTAGTGTTATCAAATCACAGAAGTTCGGTATTTAATTAACTTGTTTTAGGCAGTAATAAAACATTATTAGAAGATTATTTACAATAAAACATAACTACATAAATGTACATGTAATAGAATTTATATTTGAAATAGATATAGAGAATAGTAAAAATAAACAGATTAAGTAATCATAATAAAAGTTTTGATTACTATTTAATAAATAGGCAATTCTATTAAGAAGGGTGGTGGTGCAAATGTCAGGTATCGCAAAAGATAAAGGCTTTTACTCACCTCAACATATTAATAGTACTATAGTTGAGGTGAAAAAAAGTTATTTATTTTTTAAAAGGACATTTGATATAGTTGGTTCTTTGTCTGGTTTATTAGTATTAAGTCTAATAATGATTATTATATCAATAGCAATAAAGGTGGAAGATCCTAAGGGGAAAGTTTTATTTAAACAAATTAGATTAGGGAAAAACGGTAAAGGTTTCCACATGTATAAATTTCGATCAATGTCATCTGATGCAGAGGAAAGATTAAATGATCTTCTGCAGATGAATGAAGTTGAAGGAGCTATGTTTAAAATAAAGCAAGACCCAAGAGTAACAAAAATTGGTAAATTTATTAGAAAGACAAGTTTAGATGAATTACCCCAGCTATTTAATGTTTTAAAAGGGGAGATGAGTTTAGTAGGGCCTAGGCCGCCATTACCAAGAGAAGTAGAAAAATATTCTGATTATGATAAACAGCGATTATTAGTTGTTCCAGGATGCACTGGGTTGTGGCAAGTAAGTGGTAGAAACAGTTTAAGTTTTAATGAGATGGTTGAACTTGATCTTATATATATTAACAAACGGAATATATTTTTAGATATAAAAATAATTATAAAAACATTTTTTGTTTTATTCGGGTCAAAAGATGCCTTTTAATCTTGACTAATAAAGAAATATTTGGAGGGTAACTCGCTTGAAGATATGTTTTGCAGCATCGTCCGGTGGTCATTTAGAACAAATTTTAATGCTAGCTCCTATGATGAAGAAATATGAAAGCTTTATACTTACCGAAAAGACAAAATATAATTTCGACTCAGAATTTACTAAACTATACTTTGTTAACCAGATCAATAGAAGGGAAATTTTTTTTCTATTTAAATTAGTGTCTGTAATTATTATGACGTTACGAATTTTTTTAATTGAGAAACCAGATGTAGTTATATCTACTGGGGCGCTGGCAACCATTCCAATTTGTTTAATAGCAAAAGTTACAAAAAGAAAATTAATTTTCATTGAATCATTTTCAAAAATTAACTCTCCAACACTTACTGGAAAGATAATGTATAAGTTTTCAGATCTTTTTCTTATACAATGGGAAGAATTAAAGAGGTTTTATCCAAATGCAAAATTTGGAGGTGGTATATATTGATTTTTGTTACAGTAGGTTCACAAAAATTCCAGTTTAATAGATTATTAATAGAAATTGATAGGTTAATTGAAAGTAATCTTATTGATGATAAAGTGTTTGCTCAAATTGGTTACTCAACATACATACCAAAGAACTTTGATTACAAAATGTTTTTAGATAAAAATGAATACATAGATAAAATAGATAATTGTGAAATTGTAATAACTCATGGGGGTACTGGGTCTATAATTAACAGTGTAAAAAAAGGAAAAAAAGTTATAGGGGTTCCAAGGCAATCAGAATATGGCGAACATGTTGATAATCATCAATATGATATCATTGATCAGTTTTATGAGTCTAATCTAATATATGGAATCTCAGGGATCGAATCATTAGAGAAGGCTTTAAGAGAAATAAAAAAAATAAACTTTCGAGAATATACGTCTAATACTAAAAATATTATTGGTATACTAGATGATTTTTTATTAGCTTAAACATATTAATCTTCTCCGTTTATACATTTTTGAGGAATGAGGGTTAACGAAGTGAAAGTACTTATGATAGGTTCAAATTTAAAAGTACCTGGTGGTATAACTAGGGTAGTGAAAAATTATTATGATGCAGGTTTAAATCTAAAGGTTAAACTGGAATATTTTCCAACATATTTAGGTAGAGGCAATATAGCTAATATAGCTTACTTTACATTAAAGTATATATTATTATTTTTTAATCTATTTATACTGCGTAAAAGCTACGATGTTGTACACATCCATATGTCATATAAGGGCAGTTTCGTAAGGAAAAAACATATCATAAAATTATTAAATATAAAGAACATACCTATAATTTTGCATATGCATGGATCACAATTCAAAGATTTTTATAATAACGGAACTCAAAAGAGAAAAGCCGAAATATGCAATATACTTAATAGGGTCGATGTGATTATTGCTTTGGGTTTACAATGGAAGGAATTTTATAAATCTATTTCTAGTACTAAAGTAATCTCAATTGACAATGCAGTCTTTCCAAAGAAAATAGAAGCGAAAAATGAAAAAGTATACTTAACTTCAATGGGGGTATTATCAGAAAGAAAAGGAACTTATGATTTAATTAAGGTTGTTGATAAATTAAGAGATAAAATAGATTCTAAATATAAATTTTTATTAGCTGGAAACGGAGATATTGAAAAGGTAAAAAGTATAATTAAAGACTTAAATTTAGAAGATTATTTTATAATTCCAGGTTGGATCAATGATGAACAGAAAATAGAAGAAATTTACAAGAAAAGTGTGCTATATCTATTACCTTCTTATAATGAGGGCATGCCGATGTCTATTTTAGAAGCAATGAGTTATGGGTTGCCAATAATTTCAACTAATGTAGGATCAATATCATCTGTAGTGGAAGAAGAAAATGGTATTCTGGTTAATCCTGGCGAAATAAATGAAATTTCAGAAGCAATATTACAATTATTAAATAATCCTGAAAAAGTTAAAAAAATTAGAAAGATTAACTCTAGCAAAATTGATCATGATTACAATATCTATAATTCTGTTGAACTTTTGTCATCTCTCTACACAAAGGTTTATAGAAAAGAATTATAAAACTGTTTGAACTGGATACTATTTTTTTGAAAGTGAATGTTTTAATAATTGCACTACACAGGAGATTGATTATGAAAGTATTACATTTAAATTCGGGATTAGCATTTGGTGGCGGACTTGAAAAAGTTATTATGGATTTAATGATACACAATAAGGAAACAAGTAATTATCTATGTGTTATTAACGATCAGATTAGTACAGAGCTTATTAATGGATTTAAGCAAGAGGAAATAATGCTTTGTAATAGAAGAGTTGGTTCAAAGAATTTTCTCATACCAATAATTATATTAATTAGGATACTAATTTTTATTAAAAAGAATCAAATTGACATTTTACACTGTCACAATCCATTTAGTCTTAAATTTGCCTTTGTTATAAGAAAACTATGTAAGATTAAAGTGGTTTTTACTGTACATGATACAAATGTTTTTTCTAAGAAATTAGCGAGATATAAAGTTGATAGGTATATTGCGATATCAAAATCTGTGTATAAACAAATTAGCGAATTTGTTCCAACTGAAAAAATAGATTTAATTTACAACGGGGTAGACATTAATAAATTCGTTATGAATAAGAGGGAAGATGGAAATGATGGTGAAAAATTTCGTTTAGCATGCGTTGCTAGGATTATGCCATCAAAAAAAGGTCAAGATTTATTAATTGAAGCATTAAATATTATTCAAAATCAGTATTCTTATACTAATTTTGAATGTGTTTTTGCAGGATCAACTGAAGATAAGGAAGCTATGAGGTTTTTAAATAGTTTGGTTCAAAAATATAACTTAATAGATAATGTGAAGTTTGTAGGTAATGTGAAAGAAATTAAAAATATTTATTCAAACACAGATCTGTTTATTTTGCCTTCTAGGTATGAAGGTTTTGGATTAGTAGTTGTTGAAGCATTAGCAGCTGGATGCAATGTGATTGTAAGTAGAAACGACGGACCATTAGAAATTATTAAAGAGAATGAAGAGTATGGATTAAGTTTTGAAAATGAAAACTATTTTGAATTAGCAAATAAGATAAAAATATTTATGGAAAAAGATAACTTGCATTTTAATAAGTTAAAAACACTAAAGTATATAACTGAGAATTATTCATTAGAAAAAATGGTCTCTGGTTATACAGAAGTCTATTTAAAAAGTTTAGGATAGACGAAAACTAAAGTTCGGATGATTGTTCTAGTAAGTCAGGATTAAAGGGGAGTTATATTTAAATGATATTAAGAAAAGATAGCTTTTTTAAAATGTTAATAATTCTAGTTTATTTTATTCCCCTGCATATCCGCGATGATATATTTGGTATATTTCTACCTAATGATCTGGCTTACACAGCTGCCATACTGCTACCTATCTTTGTTATATTTCTTATAATAATTTACAACAAGGTATATAAGTTTGTTTATGTATTATTTTTGTTTGCCTTATTAATACTTTCTTTGACATATATATTTAGTATAAAAGATTTCAGTTTAATTAAAGTTTTATCAAAATATTCTCCACTTCTTCTTACAGGAGTCTTAATTCGAAATAAAGATTCCTTTGAAAGGATATTTACTTTTTTCTTAAAATGTCTAAACATAATTGGAATATTCATGTTTTTTTCATGGGTAGTTGATTACTGGATAACAGATAGTAGACCAATAGTAACAATTATTACTTCCTTTGTTGATAATCCTTACGGTAGCCAATCAGATAGATTCTATTCTTTTTACACACATCCGTTAAATACTAAATCGATACTTCTTCAAATTGCAACTATAAATTTATTATACGGTATGTACATGAAAAAAAATGAAACGAAGTACTTTGTGAATTTTTTATTTTTTGGTTTATTTAGTTTTGTAAGTACCCAAAGTAAGACGGGAATAATAATATTTGCACTATTACTCTTAGTTTATATTGCTTTATATAAAAAAAGTTACAAATTAATGTTAGTGACTTTTCCTGTAATTGGAATCCTTTATGTTATGGGTGTCTTCGATAAATTATTACTGAGGTTTCAAACTACAACACTGACTTCGGGCAGGGGAGATTTACTAAATTTAGCATTAGAAAAATCATATTATAATCCTAAGCTTTTCGTAGGTTACGGTGAGGATTTTTCTTCGATTTATGCTACTGATATTTTAGGTTGGAACTATGGATTTGAATACTTTGCTATTATAGTTGCCATAGATTATGGAATTATTTTTACATTTTTGATTCTACTATTAATGATAATTTGTCCCCTGGTCCTTAGTATAAAGTATAAATTTATTCCTATTTTCTTAATGGTCGTTTTAATATTTATAGATTTAAATTCCTATAATGCACTAGTTGTTAAAACTAGTGAAATGATGATTATGTATTCAATATTTGTAATGATCTGCATCAATATTATTTTTCATAGATTTAAGAGTTATGAAAATGGATAAATAGGAAAGTCAATAATACTGAAAAAGAGTGAATTAAATGATAACCAATCTAAATACTCCTAATAAAACAAAAACCTTAAAAGAGCAAGCCATCTCTTCGGGCATAGTAACCATTCTATCTCAATTTTTTAAATTTACTATTACGACATTATCTACAGTTCTACTTGGGAGGTTATTAACACCTGAGGATTATGGTCTAGTGGGAATGGTCTCTGTAATTATTAATTTTATTATTCTCTTTAAAGATATTGGCTTTTCGACAGCTATAATACAGAGACAAGAAATTACACAAGTACAAGTTAGTACTCTTTACTGGATAAACTTCTGCTTTAGCTTGCTCATTACATTAATAACTATAATCATTAGTCCGCTTGTTTCAAAGTTCTATAGTGATTCAAGACTTGAACTAATATGCATTGTATTAGCTTTATCCTTTTTCATCTCTGGATTATCGGTAATACATCAATCTCTATTAAAGAGAGCAATGCTTTTTAACAAAATTGCTCAAATTGAAATTATTTCTGTATCAATTGGTGTTGTTTCTGCAATTGTATTGGCTATTTTTTCATTTGGATATTGGTCTCTGGTTTTAATGCAAGTTATAACTTCTATAGTAAATACAATACTTACATTTGTCTATGCTAAATGGAAACCAGACTTTCGAATAAAAATTGACCAAGAGCTAATAAAAATGGTGAAATTTGGTGGTAATATAACAGGATTTAATCTTTTGAATTACTTTTCAAGGAATGCTGATAATATAATAATTGGAAGATTTATGGGAGCTATTCAGTTAGGGTTCTATAGCCGTGCTTATAATCTGTTTATGTTACCTATTAATCAAATTAACGGTCCAGTATCCTCTGTTGCTATTCCAACATTAAGTAAACTAACGAATGAACCTCAGAGATACAGAAAGGCTTATATTAAAATAATAGAGTTACTGTCGCTTTTCACAATTCCTTTAATATTATTTCTGATGTTATCATCTTATGAAATCATATATATTTTCCTGGGGGAACAATGGGTAAATGCAGCAAAGGTATTTACTTTCCTATCTATATTAGGGTTAGTACAACCCATTTCAAATAGTACTGGTTGGTTGTTTGCAACACAAGATAGAACCAATGACCAACTAAAGTGGGGTTATGTTAGCTCTTTATTAACTATTTTATCTTTCATTGCGGGCATTCCTTTTGGTATTGAAGGAGTTGCTGCTAGCTATGCAGTTTCGGGTATCTTAATTCGTATGCCTTTACTTTTATATTGGGTTGGTAGAAAGGGACCAATAAAAACAATTGATTTTTATAAAGTGTTATTTCCAAAAGCCCTTTGTGGAATGTTAGTTTATATAATTATGTTTTTTTTTCTACAACTCAAATTTTATATTGAGTTACCAGTGTTAATGAAAATTGTAGTTAGTTTATTCGGAACATTCGTTCTTTTCTTATCATTTCTATTTGTTTTACCTGGATCGAAAGGAAGTGTAGAAAATATAAAATTGTTATTACACTTCATTATAAGAAAGTTCAAAAAAGAAAGAGTAAAGAAAGTAGATAAATTATAATCAATTCCTTTTCTTAAATAAATTATGGGGAGACAAATAATGAGAATATTAATAACGAATATCGTAGCACTAAATGTAGGAGATGCTGCTATATTACAAGGTGAAATTAAAATTTTAAAGAAAACGTTTGGTGAGGATGTAGAAATTATTGTTTTTGATTCAAGCCCAGAAGCCGCAAAGAAATATTACCCAGAAATAAGTTTTAGAAGATGGATTTATTCAAGTGCTACAGCAACTGTGAGAAAGAGAGTATTAAAAAACATTATAAGATCTTTAAATAAAACACGATTTAGTATCGGAGAATATGGTTTTTTTAAGGGGTTTAACATTATTAGTAGAACATTCTTAAGCGAGGAGGAAAGGATTTCCCTAGATTTATATAAAAATTCTGATCTTGTAGTTAGTACTGGAGGAACCTATCTCGTAGAAAATTATTCACTGGAACCGCGAGTGTTTGATTATAACCTATGTATGAAATATAAAATCCCATTAATGTTTTTTACCCAATCACTTGGTCCTTTTCATAATCCACAAAATAAAATAAATATGAATAAAATTATACCTTATTCCTTATTGGTATTATTACGTGATCATAAATCAAAACAAAATTTAAAGGGAATTGGTATTAAAGATAGTAATTTGTTTGTTACTGCAGATGCTGCATTTGCTTTAGCAGATAAAGAACTTGTTCAGAAAGAACAAAAAAATACTAAACATATAAAAAAACCGAAAATAGCAATTTCTGTTAGAGAATGGAAACATTTTAAATCAATTTCTCCTGATTTAGGAATACAAAATTATAAAAAATCAATTAAAGAAGCTTGTGTGCATCTAATAGAAAAATATGAGGGGGAAATTACCTTTATTTCAACCTGTCAGGGCGTCAAGGAATATTGGACAGATGATTCAAAGTTTGCTGATGAAATAAAAAACATTATACCTGAAAAATATTGGAACTCAGTAACAATAGATACACAATTTCGATCTCCTGAAAAATTAGCTAGTACTTTGAAGATGTTTGATTTTGTTATTTCGACAAGATTACATATGGCTATTTTATCATTAGGAGTTGGTACTCCCGTCTTACCAATTGCATATGAATTTAAAACTAAGGAGTTATTCACGAATATAGGCCAACAAAACTTCGTACATGATATTGAGGATATTATTCCAAATGAATTTGTAAAAAATTTAGATGACTTTATATTAGCTTTACCGGAAATAAGGGGAAAAGTATTTAAGGAAGTTGAAAAGGAAATAGAACGGGCTATAGATACTAGTCAAATTATTAGGAGGAAATATAAAATTGAATAAAAAATAAATTTCTTGAGTGATTATAAATATAAGGGGGCTTATAAGATTTAATGAGAATAGCATATATAGTATCTGGCTTTCCAATATTATCAGAAACTTTTATTTTGAATCAAATAACGGGTTTAATAGATCGTGGACATACGGTTGATATATTTCCATTAAATTATCAGAATCAAGGGAAATACCATCCAGATATAGAAAAATATAGTTTATTAGAAAGGTGTTATTATAGATCCCCACCAAAAAACAAGTGGAAGAGAGTAACTAAAGTCATTAATACATTAATTACTAATAAACAAAGAACAGATATATTTAAAACACTAAATATTAAAAAATTTGGTCGAGAGGCTTTATCTTTAAATTTATTTTTTAATGCTCTTCCATTTATAGTAAAAGAACCGTATGATGTTGTACATTGTCATTTTGGACCTAATGGATTAATAGGGGCAAAATTAAAGTCATTGGGATTACTAAAAGGTCCGTTAATTACTACCTTCCATGGTTATGATATAACTACATATTTAAATGAAAATGGAAGTAATATTTATAATCCGCTTTTTAATTATGGTGATATTTTCTTACCAATAAGTAATAAATGGAGTGAGAAATTAATTGACCTAGGATGTCAGGAAGACAAAATTAGGGTTCATAGAATGGGTGTAAATATTAATGACTTTGACAACATAGATAAAAAAACTTCTTTGGATAAAGTTAAGATAGTAACCATTGCTAGATTAGTAGAAAAAAAAGGTGTCTACTATGGAATTAAAGCAGTCTCTAAGTTAATTAAAGAAAGAAAGAATATTGAGTATTTAATAATAGGAGATGGACCATTAAGAAATATGCTTGAAAAGTTAATTAAAGATGAAGGCTGTGATAGTAATATTAGTTTATTGGGTTGGAAAGACCAAGCAGAAATTATTTCTAATCTAGCAAATGCTGATATCCTATTACAACCAAGTGTTACTAGTGAAGATGGAGATCAAGAGGGGATACCGGTTGTTATGATGGAAGCAATGGCAATGCAAATACCAATAGTTTCTACCCTTCATAGTGGCATACCAGAATTGGTCTCAGATACTGTAAGTGGTTTTTTGGTTCCTGAAAAGGATAGTGTGTCTTTGGAGACAAAGCTAAAATTGTTAGTCGATGATATAGATTTACGAAAAGAGATGGGAAGTCAAGGAAGAAGAAAGATAGAAAAAGAATATAACATTGAAGTTCTTAACGACAACCTAATAAATATCTTTTCAAAAAATAGCTAGAAGTATAAGTGTGAGTAGTGAGGTGATAATTTAATATGGATGTAAGTATTATAATTCCAACGAAAAATAGAGAACATGTCATAGAAAGAGCAATAAATAGTGTGTATAATCAAACCGTGAAAAATATTGAATTGATAGTAGTAGATGATGGGTCAAGCGATAATACATCAAAAATTTTACAAAAATATATTAATAATGAAAAGGTGCCCTTCTCTTATATAAAAAATAATGTTTCTGTTGGAGGAGCAGTTGCTAGAAATCAAGGTGCAGAAATAGCAAAAGGCAAGTTTATAGCTTTTTTAGATAGTGATGATGAATGGAAATCAGATCATTTACAAAGTGGATTAGAAAAATTAAAAACTCTAAATGGTGATGGGGTTTATGGCAATTTTAATGTTATTAATAACAACTTTAAAAGGAATTTTAATAGAAAACTTCAACCGAAACCAAAAGATATATCATTTGCTGAATATATTCTCTCAGGTCTGGGTGATACAAGAACTTCTACCTTTATTTTTAAAAAGAATTGTTTTGATAAAGTAAAGTTTGATAATAAGCAGGCGAAACATCAAGATTGGGATTTAGCTATTAGATTCAGTGAGGCTAATAATTTTATCTTCAATGATAACACATCAGTCAATTTATATGAGGATATTGACAATAGAATGAGTTACAAGATGAATCACGAAGCTACTGGATACTTTCTGAGCAAACATTTTAACAAAATTAAGAATATTACTGCATCGAAATTTTACTTATCGTTAGCTAAAAATACTTTAGTACTTGAAGGTAAAAATAACGAGTTTTATAAATATAAAAAAGAATCTATTATCAGTTTAACTAAAGATAATGAAAAAAGAGGAATAGAGGTAGTTAAAATCTATCTTCAGCATTGTAGTTTAAGTATCCCAAGAGAAATATTTATAAGCCTAAAATTTATAAAACAAAACTTAAAAAAAGTTAAAAATATGCTTTTCCGTAGTTAGGAAGGTTGCATAATAATGAAAGTAAAATACTTCATTAATATATTTTTATTATTGCTACTAGCTTACTTGCCAAATAACCAAACAAAAGAAAGTGAATATTATCTGAATTTCGAAGACTCTTCTATTGATTATAATTCAAAAAAGTTAATGGATAATAACAAAACCTATGATATTCATTTCGAATCAAAGAACGTCTGGGTAACTTCTCTTGTTAGTAAGAAGGGGAATAATTCTATTGGAGTTAAATTATATCCAGATACCACACGGAGAGAAGTTAAAATTATTAACATACCAAATAACACCATAAAGTACGTAGCATTTAGTGTGTATTTTCCAAAAAATTATAAGCCTCCAACAAGTTGGAATCTGTTTGCACAGTGGTGGCAAGGGGCGCCAGCATCTCCTCCTTTAGCCTTTGAAATTGACCCAGACTCAGCTTCTAATTCTGATACAGATAACTTTCGAATGCGGGTTATTACTCGAGATGGTACGGTAGATAAGTTTAATATGCACACCCAATATGTAGGAATCTTGGAAAAGGATCAATGGAATGACTTTATAATAATGTTAAAGATTGATGATAGAGGTGAAAATAAAGGAATACTAAAAGTCTGGAAGGATAATAGTATGATTGTTAATTACAGTGGTAATTTGGGATATACTGATTTGAACAATCATACTAACTTTAGAGTTGGTTTATATCGTTCTCAAGAGATAAAAACAACTGTAGAAGCTTTTTATGATGAAATTAGAGTTGGAGATAATCTGAAACAAGTTAATAATAAATAATTTTTATTTATTATTATAAAGTTTAAAAATATATATAAGAAGTAAAAAGAAATGGAGAGAGTAAAATGAATATTACAGTAGCAGGAACCGGTTATGTAGGGTTAGTTACAGGTGTTTGTTTGGCTGAAAAGGGCCATTTTGTCACATGTGTTGACAATATCCAGGATAAGATTGAGCTCTTGAATAAAGGAATTTCCCCTATATATGAACCACAATTGGATACACTTATTGTAAAGAACACCCATGAAGGAAAACTAGCATTTACAACTGACTATAAAAATACGTATGCAAAGTCTGATGTAATTTTTATTGGAGTAGGTACACCAGAAAATGAAGATGGATCAGCAAATTTAAATTTTGTATATACAGTTGCTCAACAGATAGCAGAGAATATTGAACAAAATTGCTTAGTGGTTATTAAATCAACTGTTCCAATTGGGACAAATGATAGAATTGAGAGGTTTATTAAGGATCATTTAAAAAATAATGTAAAGGTAGAAGTTGCTTCTAATCCAGAGTTTCTTGCTCAAGGTACAGCTGTTAAAGATACACTAAATGCATCTCGTATTGTTATTGGTGTGGAGAGCAACAATGCAAAGGAAATTTTGACTTATATTTATGGACCTTTTAATCAACCAATTCTATCTATGAACCGTCGAAGTGCTGAAATGGTTAAATATGCTTCAAATGATTTTCTAGCACTTAAAATCTCTTTTGTAAACGATATAGCAAATTTATGTGAAGTAGTAGGAGCTAATATTGAAGACGTAACAAATGGAATGAGTTATGATGCTCGAATTGGTAATAAGTTTTTAAATCCAGGTATAGGCTACGGAGGTTCGTGCTTTCCGAAGGATACAAAGGCACTACATTGGCTATCTGAAGAAGAGGGCTATGTACTTCGAACTGTTAAGGCTGCAATTGAAGTGAATGAAAAACAGAAATTTAAACTTATTAAAAAGGCAAGGCAGGAGTTTGCATCATTTCAAGGTTTGAAAGTAGCGGTTCTAGGGTTAACATTTAAGCCAGGGACAGATGATTTAAGGGAAGCACCGTCTATTCCTAACATTCGTTTATTATTAAATCAAGGAGCGAAGGTACATGCATTTGATCCTGTAGGTGTTGAGAATTTTAAAAAGATATATCCATCTCAAATAGTATACGAAAATTCTCCTGAAGAAGCCTTAATAGATGCAGATATTTGTTTTATATTTACAGAGTGGGATGAGATTAAGACAATTGATTTGAATTTATACAAGAGAAAAATGAAGTCTCCCTATGTTTATGATGGGCGTAATTGCTATTCTCTTTCCGATCTAAAAGGGACTGGTATAAATTATAGATCAATTGGTCGTCCGGAAATTAATGAGTACATACATCTAGAAGAAGTTGTACGATAAAAGATGAGACCCTAGTTAGGGTCTCATCTTTTATAATTAAAAAGTTGCTAAAAAGAACGAAATAGGTTAAAATTGTTCTTGTTAAAGAACGTTTGTGTATTATTAATATAATATCACTTTAAATAAAATTAAGGCGGTTGAGTCTCATGGAGGCAATTGAGGAATTCTCAAACCATAGAATCTTATTAGATTTATCATTAGAATTACAATTATTACTAGAGCTTGTACATGTAGATATTGATATTGACTATCTAAATAAATTTAAGGACAAAAATATCAATTGGGGTAAGTTCTTACAATTAGCTAAGCACCATCGGTTAATTCCTATTTTATATTATAATATTAGTAGAAATAATTTATTATGGTTACCTGAAAAAGTTAAAGGCAGTCTTTTTGAAAAATATAACCAAAATGTATTCTCGATGCTTCATCTAACATCAGAAATGAATGAGATTGGGCAGCTTTTTAACAAGAATAATATACAAGCATTATTTTTAAAAGGGCCAATCATTGGAGAAGAATTGTATGGTGATATTTCATTAAGAACATCCAAAGATCTAGATATTCTTATTTCGAAGAAAGATCTTAAACAAACAAAAGAACTTCTAATTAAATTTGGTTATATTGAAAAACCTGAGAGCCCATCTATACTAAATGAGGATAAACTAAGAACCCATCACTCAGTATTTTATAAACCTAATTCTCCGTTCACTTTTGAAATACATTGGCGTTTGAATGATTTACCTGATAAGGAACCAGGCTTTAAAGATTTATGGAATAGAAGAAGAGTTAGTAATTTTAGTGGTGAATCTATATATTTTCTTAGTGAAGAGGATTTATTCTTATACTTAGTCTCTCATGGTGCGAGGCATGGGTGGTTTAGATTAAGATGGTTAGTTGATATAGACAGGCTTCTACACTCTAATACTAGGTGGAATAAAGATAAGCGGGTAATTAAACAATATTCAAACGAGGTACTAATAGGTCAAGCTATAATATTAGTTTCAAAATTATTAAGAAGACCGTTTAAAGAAGAATATGATCATTTAATAAATAGACAGGTAATTATATTATCAGAGATAGCAATAACAATAATTAGGGAAATAGAGTATGATCAACCTTTTCCTGAAAAATTATATCCTTTATATAGATCATATAATTGGAAACTTCAAAAAAATATTGTTCAAAAGTTTAAGGTAGTTACTATTAAAGCATATCCTTCGTTTATTGATTATCAAGTATTAAAGCTGCCGAAAATATTTCATTTCTTGTACTTTCCTTTACGTCCTTTTTTTATAATAGGAAGGAGATTAGGTATATTAAGGGTAGAAATTAAAGAAAGATAAAAAAGGCTTAAAGCCTTTTTTATTTTTGTCTATTCATCTCTAATATCAATTAACCTTAAACTCATTCTTACCAATAGTCCGAACAATACAAGAAACAAGCTCATTTGCCGTAAACGAAATCACCGGACGACTTAATTGATAAATTTTCACCTGATTAACAATGTTAATAGCAGTTTGAAAATGCC
>Ga0209463_1001178_pt1 | contig 16564 bp, 11 predicted proteins | sample AgamicMgSfrz_FD_187169 | JGI IMG/M metagenome (GOLD analysis project Ga0209463, IMG submission 187169) | Agave microbial communities from Guanajuato, Mexico - Mg.Sf.rz (SPAdes) (version 2) | ecosystem: Host-associated > Plants > Phyllosphere > Phylloplane/Leaf | place: Guanajuato, Mexico... | reverse complement strand
TTAGTCCTTCCATCTTGTTGAATTCAGATGTTGCACCTAAAATTGCACCGTATCGGCGTGATTCTAAAAAGGCAGCTGCTTTTTCCATGCCAGGCTTTACTTTTAAATATTCAACTTTTTTACTTGCGGCGGTTTTGACTGCTTTAAATCCTTTTGTAGGCTGGTCAGCTGTTTCAAAAATATCACTAAATTTTGTGCCTTTGTCGATTATTGTTTTCACTTCATTGTCTGTTGCATGGCCAAGCTTAATCCACTGAAGGTCGCCTTTACCTCCATTTTCTGTGCTCGTTTGTTTAAACTTTGCCGCATAAAGAGTTCCTGCTGAGAAGTCTTTTTCCTTATCTGCTACATACATAAACATCATGGTATTAGACCCATCGTCTCCAAAAAGAGCGGTTTTGTTATCTGGAAGTACCTGCATCATTTCGTGTGAAAAACGACCTGTGCTGTAATGTTTTACGACGGACGCATTGCCGCTTTCATCCACTGAAATTTCTGGAATCCAGCCGTAGTAGTAAGGATTTGCTTTTGACATGTCGCCGAAATAAAGCTTAGCGAAGTTCGTGACGTCTTTATAAGAGCTGGATGAAGGGTCTTCAAAAGCACGTGCATCAGGCTCATATTCTTCTGAACCAAGGTGAGTACCCCAATCCGTTGTAGAGCCATTACACGGCGTCCACAAACCATTTACATTAGAAAAATCAATTTTTTTAGCATGGTTGACGGTTAGTTTTCCTGTTTTATCATCTCGGTCAACTTGTGTAAGCGTCATTGAAGCAGGAAGACCGGAAATCTCTTTTCCAGCATTATTAACAGATTCATATTCATAATGTGAAATAATATAAGACTTACCGTTGATGGTGATAAAGCTGTTTGAATCCGGTGCATCTGATACGTACGGTGATGGCTTATCAGGAACGCTTCGGTCAATAATCGGATCCCCGTTTGCATCGATCGGTGTACCTGCGGCGATTAATTCCCCTTTATTATCGACAATTTTATCTTTTGAAAGAAAGAGCTGGTTATAGTTAAGCGGCGTTTCTTCAACGCTTCCATCTTTATACGTTACTTTTACAGATGCCTCTGTATACGTTTTAATCATATTTTCAATCGTAGTAGGTGCTTTCATTGGCTGAAACTCGACGCTTTTGATTTGTTTTGGATGTTGAACTGGGTGATGCTCTGCTGCAAAAGCAGAAGCGGCGCTAGAAGCTAAAAGAGTGAGAGATAGTCCAAGAGATACTCGTTTTTTCATGGTTGATAACCTCCAAATTGTATTCATACACTTATTAAATCATTTGATTGTTGAGGAAATATAAAGAGAAGCGCTGGATTTGTTGAGCTGTTGTTAAAAACGGTGAACATTTACATGACAAGTTTAACTAGAAGTTATTCAGCTATCTTTCAGAATTTGTTCAGATAGCATTCAGCTGGGCTTCACAGTGAATTCATGTTCCGCTCTTACAATAAACACATAGCTAAAGGCGACAAGACAAAAAGCGCTTTGGCTTGTACAGCAAAAGTGAAAGGTATTTTAGCAGAAAAAACGTTGCTCCAATAGCGCTATTTTGATAAATGACCGCTGCTAAAAACTTTAGCTTGTGCTGTAAATACATTGGAAATTACGCGGAGGTATAATCATGATTGGAAAAGTATTAGCAGGAAAAGCAGTAGTAGCAAAAGCCGTGGGAGGTGCCACAATTGGAACAGCTATCGCTCTTGGTTCAATGACAAGCGCATTTGCTTCAGACGGCCAGCACATTACTTCAACAAAAGCGTCGGCTCATACCGAAGCGGCAACATATACGCAAGCTCAAGCAAAAGCAATTGCCTTAAAGAACTGCGGAGGAACGGTTCAATCAGTTTCTTTTGAAAATAACGCCTATACGTTTTTAATTCACGGACAAGATAATCAAGATCATCATGTGAAAGTAAATGCACACAGCGGAAAAGTGGTAAAGGTTGAAAAACTATCTTTTTCTCGAAGTGAGGCACAAGCAGTAGCGTTGAAAAATTGTGGAGGAACGGTTAAGTCGGTAAGCTTCAATGATGGAGTATATACGTTCTTAATTCACGGAAAAGATAGCCGTGATCACCACATGAAAGTGAATGCACAAAGTGGAAAAGTGATTCAAATTCAAAGCGCTGCACTTACAAAAGCACAGATTCAAACGATTGCACTAAAAAATTGCAGCGGAACAATTCAATCAAGTTCATATGCAAATAATGTATATACATTTTTGATCCACGGAAAAGATAACAAAGATCACCATGTGAAAGTAAACGCTGAAACTGGAAAAGTAATGAAAGTCGAAGTTGTAAAGTTTACACAAGAACAAGCTAAACAAGCTGCTCTTCAACAGCACAAAGGAACAGTTCAATCTGTCTCATTCAGTGAACAAGCATACACGTTTGTCATTAAAGGAACAGACAACGTACAACATACTGTAAAAATCAGTCCTCAAACAGGAAAAGTGTGCTGATTTGACAAAAAAGACGATTGCTGTAAAGCAATCGTCTTTTTTACGTTAAGGGCAATAAAATTTCAAAAGCAGTTCCTACATTCAATTTGCTTTTTACACGTATTTTTCCCCCGTGCAATTCTATAATAGATGCGCTGATAGCCAAACCTAAACCTGCTCCTCCATATGCCCGAGAGCGTGAAGCATCAGCTTTGTAAAATCGCTCAAATAAATGAGGAAGGTGTTCTTGAGGAATACCATGACCGTTATCTTGTATTATTAACGAAAGTTCTTCCTCATTTATTTTTCCTACCACTTGAATAACTCCTGTAGTTGGATTTGTATGCTGTACGGCGTTGGAAAATAAGTTTAAAACAACTTGTTTAAATTGATCTTTGTTAACTTCGGATGGTAAACGGCTTGGGAAGTCGAATAAAACCTTTCTGTTCCCCGCCAACAGGATGAGTTGAGGTTTCATATCTAAAATCAACTCATCTATAAAACAGTACTCTTTTTGAAACGGTGGAAGTTGATCAAGCTGAGCAAGAAGCAGAAGATCCTGAATCAGTTTGCGCAGTCTTTTGGACTCCCCATACATGCTTTTTAATGCGGCGTTTAACTGCTCGGGATTACTGCTAGCCCCTCTTAGTAAAACTTCTAAAAAGCCGTGAATGGATGTAAGCGGCGTTCGCAGTTCATGAGAAGCATCCGCCACAAAGCGCCGCATTTGTTCTTTGGCTTCTGTTTCTGCTTTAAATGCTTTTTCAAGACGTTCAAGCATTTCGTTAATAGAAAGAGAAAGGCGATCCATTTCGATTTGTCCTTGATTAACAGGCAAGCGGTCATGTAAGCTTCCGGCATTAATATGCTCCACTTTTTTAGTAGTAGTAAACAAAGGGACTAACGTCCGTTTTAAAACAGATGAAAAAACAAAAAAAGCAATGGTCATTGCAGTAAGTGAAAGCATTAAAAAGATCATCATTTGTCTGATTAAGAGGTCTCTTAGTGATTCAGTGGGAGTATTGATTTGAATAACTCCCTGTATTTCTCCATCAAAAACAATGGGTTTTAAAACAATGACTTGCTCTTGATGACCATCGATTTTTTTTATGAGGCTCGTCGTGTTGTCCGGCTGTTTGATGTTGTTCATTACTTGTTTGTATGTAGATGCAGAAAGCTTAGGAAAGTAAGAATGATGTGGATCCTTAGCCAGCCTTAAAAATGTGCTTTTTTGATTGATAAAGGTAATATTAACACCTGGGAAATAAACCATCGGTCTTGATCTTTTTACATTCTGGCTTGTTTCAATATCATGCTTCCAGACATCATCGGGAATTAAGTGAATTTGGTCTTCGATGCTTCTAATTTTATTTGTGTAAATAAATTGCTTCATGAATACGTATTGAAAAACGCCTATCAGCATGAGTAAGCTCAAAATAACGAGTAAACTTCTAGATAAAAGCTGAAGGCGAAGAGAGTTCAGATGAAAGAAACGTTTGTATTTCATGAAATATCAATCCGGTATCCTACACCGCGAAGCGTTCGAATAACGGTTCGGCTATGGTCCTGTAATTTTTCTCTCAGTGATCGAATGTATACTTCTACAATGTTTTCTTCTCCTCCAAAATCATATCCCCACACTCGATCTAAAATGGTGGATTTACTTAGTACGAGACCGTGATTAATAACCAAAAATTTTAAAAGTGCGTATTCAGTCGGGGATAAATCAAGTATGTGATTAAGGTATTTAATTTCTTTGCGGCGGTCATCAATTTTAAATGGACCGATTGATACTTCGTCTAATAAGTTGGGAAATTGATTGCGGATTCTAGCTTGAATGCGTGCAAGAAGTTCTTCAAAACTGAAGGGTTTGACCATATAATCATCTGCTCCGATAGTCAGCCCCTTTACTCGGTCATCTACTTGATCTTTTGCTGTTAGCATAATGACAGCTATATTCCCCATTTTCTTCAACAAGCGGCATACTTCAAATCCATCCATTCCTGGAAGCATAACATCTACAATAGCGATATGGGGCTTGAATTCTTTGGCTACATTAATTCCTTCAATTCCGTCTTGGGCAGCTTTAATATCAAATCCTTCATTCGTTAAACCCAAAGATAAAAACTGTAAAATAGTTGGTTCGTCATCAATAAGCAAGACTTTAATTCCTTTTAGTTGTTCCATCATGGTGAAAACTCCTTTGCTCCTCTACTTTCTATTATGCTTTTTTATCTGAAACAGCCCTGAATAATAGCTGAAAGCAAGCTGAAAATAGTAGCTATTCTTATATCTTCAGCTAACTTTAAGCTTCTATTCGTCTTATTCTCAGAAATCTTTTGCATAATGAACGGCGTACTAGATAAAACCCCATAAATTAGACGGAAAGTCTAATGGTGAAAAAGGAGGAAATTCAAGGATGATTAAATGGGCAAAAGTATTGTCTACATCTGCTTTAGGAACTGCAATTGCATGTAGCTCTATTACAACGAGTCACGCTGCAGAAATGAAGACAGCGAAAGCAGAAACAACTGAACATATGAGTATTTCTCAAGCTCAGGCAAAAGGTATTGCTCTGCAAGATTGCAAAGGGACAGTTACGTCTACGGAATTTAAGCAGGAATCAAGTGTATATGTAATTACAATTGTAACGAACAGCCTTGAGCAAAGAATCGTAGAAGTAAATGCAAGTACCGGAAAAGTAGTAAAGAAGCAAGAAGTGAAGTTATGGACACAAACTCAAGTGAAAGAATCTGTTTCTAAGCAGTATAAAGGCGTTATTCAATCTATTACATTTAACAAAGAAACGCGTGAATATACGTTAACCGTAGTAGATGGCAAAGTAGAATATACGCTAACCGTGGATGGTCTAACCGGAAAAGTCATTCATGAGAATAAAAAAGAGCTGCAGCTAATGTCAGAGCAAAAAATAAAAGAAGCAATTGCCAAACAATATAGTGGTTACGTATATAGTCTAGAGTTTAAAGAATCCGCTAGTGAGTATATTGCAGTGATTCTTAAAGATAGCATTCAATATACAGTAACGTTAGATGCTTTCACAGGAAAAGTAGTCAATACTTCTCAGCAAGCCGTGAAGCTATTAACGAGGCAAGATGCACAAGATCTTGCATTGGCTACATATGCAGGTAAGGTGAGAATGGTAGAATATGATCAAAATGCAGCGATTTTCACAGTAAAAATAATCAAAGATAATACGGAATACACAGTTACAATCGATGCGGTTTCTAGTGAAATCATACATGTAAAACAAGATAAGCTTCAGCCGTTAACGGAAAACGCTGTAAAAGATCTTGCTTTGAAACATCAAGAAGGAAAAGTAGAGCATATTGAGCTTATAACAGAAAACTCAATAACTGTATACGTAGTAACCTTAGTGAGCGGAAGCAAGCAGCAGACGCTTAAGTTCAATGCTTATACGGGACAAGAGTGCTCATAATTTTTTATCTTAAAACATACATTTCATTTTTCATTCATATCAAGCAGAGGGTGCTTCAAGGCATCTTCTGCTTTTCTATTTATAACTAGAAACGGGGCTGTTTATCTATGTTAAGATAAATGTAGATTATTGTTGTAAAATGGATAGAACTAGAATGAAATAAATTAAATAGATAGGGTGTACACATGAGAAAAGAAGTACAAGTTATAGCCAAAGAAGCTTTTATTAAAAAAGTGAACAAGGGTTATCCACTCATTGAAAAAGATGCGCTTGTTGATGGTCATAAACTGCAAGAAGAAGGGGTTATTATTAACTTAGTCACTCCGAAGAATCAATTTTTAGCCAAAGGCTATTATGGAAAACAAAACAAAGGCTACGGATGGATTCTTACGAAGAAGAAAAGTGAGCAAATTGACGCGGCGTTTTTTGCTAGAAAAATTCAGCAAGCTATTGCCTCTCGTCATGACTTTTATGCATCTGAAGACACAACTGCTTTTCGCGTATTTAATAGTGAAGGTGACGGAATCGGCGGCTTGATTATTGATTATTATGACGGATATTACGTCATGAGTTGGTATAGTGAAGGAATTTATCAATTTAAAGAATACGTCATTGAAGCCTTAAAGTCTGCGCCTAACTTTAAAGGGCTGTACCAGAAAAAACGTTTTAACGTAAAGGGACAGTATATTGAAGAAGATGATTTTGTAGCAGGGGATAAAGGTGAATTCCCTTTAATTGTAAAAGAAAATGGTATTCGTTTTGCCGTTTACTTAAATGACGGAGCGATGGTGGGAGTCTTTTTAGATCAGCGAGACGTCCGTAAAACGATTCGAGATAAATATGCAAAAGGAAAGACCGTGCTAAATATGTTTTCGTATACAGGCGCATTTTCAGTGGCGGCCGCTCTTGGAGGAGCTGCGAAAACAACAAGTGTCGATTTAGCCAATCGCAGCTTGGCAAAAACAATTGAGCAATTTAGTGTAAATGGAATTGATCACGAAGCACAGGACATTATCGTAGAAGATGTTTTCAAGTATTTTAAATATGCGGTCAAGAAGAACATGACCTTCGATCTTGTGGTGCTAGATCCGCCAAGCTTTGCTAAGTCGAAAAAGCATACGTTTAGCGCGGCAAAAGACTACAAAGATTTATTAAAAGAAGCCATTGCGCTTACAAAGCCAAACGGTGTCATTGTAGCATCTACGAATGCAAGCAATTTTGATATGAAAAAATTCCATTCGTTTATTGAAAAAGCTTTTAATGAAAAAGGGGAACGGTACAAAATGATGGAGCAGTTCGCTCTTCCAGCTGATTTTAAAACAATAAAAGAATTTAAGTCAGGTAATTATTTAAAAGTCGTGTTTATTCAAAAAGTAAATCGCTAAATGCAAGGCTGCATGATGAACTCATGCAGTTTATTTATTTTTAATAAAATAACGCTTACAAGCTATTTTGAAGGGAATAAAATGAAGGTAAGAGATAAATATTGTCAATATATATGATAAAATAATAAAGGAATTATGCTCAACATTTCACAATTTGCAATATCATCCTTACGAAACGTATTTTTACAATTATTTTATTTTAAATGGGATAAGTATTGGGCAAGAAGTGGAAAGAGCATACTATTACTATTATTTAAAAACATGAAAGGAGAAAGATTATGGCTGAAACAACAAAAAAGCCTGCCGGCGAAGTGAAATTTATTCCTTTATTAATTTGTCTGGCAATCGGACTTATTTTATGGTTTATTACACCTCCGTCCGGACTTGATGTGAAGGCTTGGCACTTATTCGCTATTTTTGTGGCTACTATCGTAGGGCTTATCATTAAACCATTGCCATTAGGCAGTGTAGCTATTTTATCTTTAACCATTATTGTATTAACTAATACATTAACACTTGAACAATCGCTCAGCGGTTTTCAAAATACGACGATTTGGTTAATCGTTATTGCATTCTTTATTTCTAGAGGTTTTATTAAGACTGGTCTAGGAACAAGGGTTGCCTACATCTTTGTTCGTTTGTTCGGTAAAAAGACGTTGGGATTATCGTATTCTCTTATCGTAAGTGACTTGCTTTTATCACCTGCAATGCCGTCTAATACAGCGCGAGCTGGAGGAATTATTCTTCCAATCATTCGTTCTTTATCCGAAACATACGGATCCAGAACTGGAGACGGTACGGAGCGCAGAGTCGGCGCTTTCTTAACAAAAGTATCGTTTCAAGGAGATATGATCACATCCGCTATGTTCGTAACGGCAATGGCGGCCAATCCTCTTGCTGTTAAAATGACGGAACAAATTACAGGCAAGACTATTTCATGGGTTGGCTGGGCAGCGGCTGCAATTGTACCTGGAATTATTAGTTTAATTGTTATTCCGCTTGTTATTTATAAGCTGTATCCGCCAGAATTAAAAGAAACACCTGAAGCATCTGAAATTGCAGTAAAAAAATTAAATGAGATGGGTCCGCTAAAGAAAGAAGAATGGTACATGATTGGCGTATTTTTACTTCTTCTTGTGCTGTGGATTTTTGGCGCTAATTTAAATATTAATGCAACAACAACTGCTTTTATTGGTCTATGTACGCTGCTTTTAACGCAAGTACTAAGCTGGTCGGACATCAAAAAAGAACAGGGAGCATGGGATACATTAGTTTGGTTTGCTGTTTTGGTTATGATGGCAACCTTCTTAAATGATCTAGGCATGATTCCTTGGTTCAGTGATCTGATGAAAGGCACTGTTAGTCATATGTCTTGGATGACGGCGTTGATTGTACTAGCTGTTGCGTATTTTTATTCTCACTACTTTTTTGCGAGTAATACGGCTCACGTCAGCGCTATGTACGCAGCATTTTTATCTGTCATCGTGGCCGCTGGTGCGCCTCCGTTACTGTCAGCATTAATTTTAGCGTTCTTTAGCAATTTATTTGGCTGTTTAACTCACTACGGCAGTGGACCGGCACCGGTGTTCTTCGGTAGTGGATATGTAACGCAGCAAAAATGGTGGTCGCTCGGCTTTTTAATTTCAATTATTCATATTATCATTTGGATTGGAATTGGCGGCTTGTGGTGGAAACTGCTAGGTCTATGGTAAAAAAAACAGTGGCGTAAGCCACTGTTTTTTTATGCTTCAGCCCAAACGGATACAGAGCCGCCATTGACAGGGAACTGTCCGTAGCCATCTTCTTCAATCACAACTTGATCTTCTCGGTTGTTTGTGAAGTCAATCCATGTTTGTCCACTTCGGTGTTCGCCGACGAACATTCTCTTTTCGCCATCTTCGCCGTTTGATATCACTACAGCGCATCCAGACTTCTCAAATTCCTCTACACCATGCCTTACCCATCCAACGGTATTCGGGTGATCAAAATAATCGTCTTGCTGGCCGTATGCTTTGTCATAGCGTACATGCAAGAGAGCGGAAATATCTTTTTCTTTTCCCTCAATTGGGTGCTCTCCGCCTATCCCAAAATAGTCTCCGTAAAACACACAAGGATAGCCGTCTTCACGAAGTAAGATTAGAGCGTAAGCACTTTGTTTGAACCAATCTTCTACCCACGATTCTAAAGATTCATTTGGCTGAGAGTCATGGTTATCTACAAATGTGACAACATTCAAAGGGTGAGTCTTGACTAATGTATCATCAAAAATCGTGGTTAAATCAAAATCTCTTCCTTGCTGAGAGGCTTCATGCAGTTTATAGTGCAGAGATACGTCAAACAAATCGATTTGATAATCAATCACGTCTAGGAATTCCTGACAGGCTGTTAACTCTGGATTCCAAAACTCTCCCACAAAATAAAATGGCTTTTCTTGAGAAGAGGACAATTCGTGGGCAAACTCTTTAATAAAATCGTGGTTAATATGTTTAATGGCGTCTAATCGATAACCGTCGCACTGCAGGGTGTCTGCTAACCATTTTCCCCATTTGATCATTTCTTCTCGAACTTCAGGGTGATCGTAATCAATATTCGCAAACATTAAATAATCGTAGTTGCCAAACTCTTGATCGACATTTTCGTTCCAGCTTTTGTTTTCCCCGGCAATACGAAAAACGCCTTCTTTTCCATTTTTATCATCGTAATCAGTGCCGTTAAAATGATTAAAGTTCCATTTGAAAGAAGAATATTGATCGCCGCGCCCTTCAAATGTAAACTTTGTCCACCCTTCAATTTCAAAAGGTTCAGAAATTTCTTCTGTTCGGTTCATGGGGTCCACTTCAATGACGTGGAACGTTTCTTTTTCATCTGCTGCAGCTTTATGGTTCATTACAATATCCACATAGACATTAATTCCATGATTATGACAGGCATCAATCGCTTCATGCAGCTCTTGCTTGGTTCCATACTTTGTACGAACGGTTCCTTTTTGATCAAATTCGCCAAGATCGTATAAGTCGTAAACGCCGTAGCCATTATCCTCTGATGAAACACCTTTTGTAACCGGGGGAATCCACACGGAATCAATTCCTTGTTCTTTTAGTTGAGGAGCGAGCTCTTTGAGACGTTGCCAATGCTCGCCATCAGCTGGCACATGCCATTCGAAAAATTGCATAATTGTATGATTCCGTTCCAAGTTAAATCATCCTCCTTTTAAATAAAAAGATATAATCGCTCACGGATAGTTCTTTAGAATCAAATGAGGAATTGATTATATTTTTTCTTTTAACGTTCCTGTTATCCCTATTCTTTAAACCTTTTTCAACATATGAAGCTTAAGAAAATCTTAAGATTTCCCCTTCCTTTTTCTTAAGAAATGCAGTTTACAATAAAATCCATAGACGAAATGACCCATGATATACTTTTAAAAGGAGTGTGAGAAATCAATGAACGAATATGTGGTTTTAGTCGTAGACGATGAGCAAGAAATCCGTAATGGTATTGCTATTTATTTAAAAAATGAAGGTATTAAAGTCTTTACGGCCAAAGATGGAATCGAAGCCATAGAGATACTAAATAAAGAAAAAGTTCACTTAATTATTCTTGATATTATGATGCCAAGGCAAGATGGCATTTCAACGACGTTTAAAATCCGAGAACAAAAAAATATCCCGATTATTATGCTGAGCGCTAAAAGCGAAGATGCAGATAAAGTGCTCGGTCTGCAGGTAGGAGCAGATGATTATGTGACAAAGCCTTTTAATCCATTAGAACTGATAGCGAGAGTTAAATCACAGTTAAGAAGATATGTGACATTAGGTACATATGAGGAAAAAAAGACGATTGATATCCGAGGTCTTGTACTTGATATTGAAGCTAAGTCCGTCACTCTTGACGGGGGATTCATTAAGCTGACTCCCATTGAGTATAAAATTGTAGAGTTATTAATGAAAAATGCAGGGAGAGTTTTTTCCATACATGATATTTATGAACGCGTATGGAATGAACCAGGCTACAACGCAGAAAACACAGTAGCGGTACACATTAGAAAAATAAGAGAAAAAATTGAGATTGAACCAAAAAATCCGAGGTATGTAAAGGTTGTGTGGGGACTTGGATACAAAATGGAAAAGTAGCGTCATTTCAGCTGTAGGGATTATCTTGTTTTTATTTGGTTTAGGAGCAACTATTTCTTCAATTAGTAACGTGCATAATCTATTAAAAACAAACTATTTACAAAAAAGCAGCTATATAAAATCAGAAGACTTCAAAAAGCAAATAAGTCGTTTTACAAATGATCTCTACCTTTTAGAATTGACACAAAAAGATAAGAATACCGTTAATGCAAATAAGATAACAGAAGAAGAGATTGAGTCGTATCGATATACGGAAGGAACATTAACAGAACAAATAAAAAACGTGCACGATAAATATGAAGAAAAAATAGAAGACGCTAAGCAGGCAAAGAGCAAAAACGTTGAAGCTGCCTATGTAAAGCAGCAGGATCTAGAAGTTAAAAACATTCAAAAAAAGTTTCAAGATGATCAATTCGTTCGAGAAGAAATAGCGAAAAACCAAAAACTCGAAATGAAGAAACTATATGATGAAGCTTTTGATCGACAAAAAACATTATCTCAATATAAAAAAGACATCATGTATTATTTAAAAGATAGGAACACAAATAAAATATACACGAACATCCAAAACGCAGGCAAAGAAGATGTTAATCAATTAGTAAAACAGAAAAATATATTGTATAAACATACTTATTCAGCTCAATCACCGCTGGTGTTTCAAGCAGATGAATATAAAAATTCATCGTTAAGCAGTGAGGCAGACTCAGAGATCCCAACCCGGTATTTAAAGCAGAAGTTTACGGGTATAATTGCTGTTCCTGAAAAAGAAACCTTCATTAGTCCTTTATTTGATGAGTATAACTATTATCATCATCAAAATGTAGCGTTTCTCGTGTATACATTGTCAGGGATACTAGCTCTGTTAATAGGTTGCTTTATTTATAAAAAAACAATAACTGGATATTTTAAAAAAATAACAAGACAAACTGCAGTACAGAGGGTTTATAAAAAAATACCTTTAGATATTTGTATAATTGTTTTTCTTTTATACTCATTTTTTACATTAAGTCTAGTTCTGAACGGCTATCCTGCTTCTCTATTAGAATCATATAAGCATGTTGCTACGTTCTTCTTTTATATGATAGCAATATCCATAGCTATTTCCCTATGGGCACTTCAAGTATTTCTACTGTTTCAGCGTATACGCACAATAGATGATATAAAAGGAGAATATAAAAGAGCGTGTGTTTATCAAGTAATTTATTTTCTTCAATCTATTTTTATTATCAGACATATTGGCATGCATATAATGGTTGTAGTGCTGCTTTTAGTGTTTGCCGTGTTTGCTGTTGCAGCTCTATTGACTAGTGGATCTATGTTTGCAGAACAAGTATCCATACTGTACTTAGCTGTTGGAAGTGTTGTAGGAGTGGTTACTTTGATACTGCTTATGCTACGAGTTAATTATTTAAATAAAATTATTATCTCAATTGATCAAATCGCCACAGCCGAGTGGAAAGAGCCGTTACCTATCAAAGGGAAATCAGCTTTGACTCAAGCAGCACTAAATATAAATCATATCCAGCAGCAGATTCAAACATCTCAGCATGTTCAAGTTAAAAGTGAACGCTTGAAAACAGAGTTAATTACCAACGTCAGTCACGATTTAAGAACACCATTGACTTCTATTATGACATATACAGCGTTGCTAAAGTCACAAGATCTTACTTCGGACGAACAACATGCTTACGTTGAAATTATTGACCGTAAATCAAAACGTTTACAGACACTTATTGATGATTTATTTGAAGTGTCAAAAATGGCAAGTGGAAATGTAGAATTGCATAAAGACAAAATTGATATTAACCAGCTTCTTCATCAGGCTTTAGCTGAATATAATGAAGCAATTGAAGATTCAACTCTGCAATTTCGTATTCAATCTCTCGAAAAGCCGCTATTTGCTACTGTAGATGGTCAAAAATTATGGAGAGTATTTGACAATTTGATAGAGAATATATTGAAATATTCACTTGAACAAACGCGTGTCTATATTTCTGTTCAAGAAATAAACGAACAAGTGAAACTAACATTTAAAAATGTAAGTAAATATGAATTAAATGAGCAGGCAGATGAGCTGTTTGAACGATTTAAAAGAGGGGACACTTCAAGACAAACCGATGGCTCCGGACTTGGGTTAGCTATTGCTAAGTCAATTATTGATTTGCACGGAGGAGAACTGAATATTGAAATTGACGGAGATTTATTTAAAGTAACGATTACTCTTTAATGTGAGTGAATATAAACAGCATATCTAGTAAAAAAGAGAAGCAACCTCATTATGCTGGTTGCTTCTCTTTTTTTAGCGTTCGTAATTTTATTCCGCAACCGCAAAGCGTACTGTGCTTTAGTACTTTTATTTCTCTATCACACTGATTACATCTTATTTCTTGTCCAATCATTTCTTCATCCCTTCCTCTTTTTACAAGAATTTAAATAAGTATCCATAAAATATGGATACTTATTTAGTGATAAAATGTTAAACTAATTGAGAATAAAAGATAATCTACAATGAGAAAAATACCTTTATTTTTTCATCTGGAAAACTGATATCTTTATTTTACTTGCTGCGGAACAGATAATCCTAAACCGTCTGCAACGCGTGTTCCATACTCTGGATCCGCTTTGTAGAAGTGCTGGATTTGACGCAGTTTAATCTCTTCTTTTTCTACAGGCTTCATAGCTTCAACGATGTTTTCAACTAGTCGTGTACGCTCGTCTTTGCTTAGAAGGCGGTATAAGTCACCTGCCTGCGTGTAATGGTCGTTATGATCATATGCAACACTATCGGCAACGCCTGAAACAGGGTATGCTGCTTGTTTGTTTTCCTGTGATTCTGTCGGGCCGCCAAAGCTGTTTGGCTCATAATAAACAGAACGGCCCCCGTTATCGTCAAAGCGCATTTGGCCGTCACGCTGATAGTTATTTACTTCGCTGCGCGGACGGTTAATCGGTAGCGCTTGATGGTTAGCACCCACGCGGTAGCGATGTGCATCGCTGTATGCGAATAGTCGACCTTGCAGCATTTTATCAGGTGATACGTCAATTCCCGGCACAAGCGTTCCAGGTGAGAATGTAGCTTGCTCCACTTCGGCAAAATAATTTTCTGGATTGCGGTCCAAGACCATGCGACCTACTTCAATTAACGGATAGTCTTTTTGTGACCAAACCTTTGTTACGTCAAACGGATCAAAGCGATACGTGTCAGCGTCTTCTAATGGCATAATCTGAACGTACAGCTTCCATGAAGGGAAATCGCCTTTTTCAATGGCATTAAATAAATCTTCAGTATGATAATCTGGATTTTCACCAGCTAGCTTTGCAGCTACGTCTGGAGACAGATTTTTTACGCCTTGCTCTGTTTTAAAGTGATATTTTACCCAAACGCCATCTCCTTCGGCATTAACCCATTTAAATGTGTGGCTGCCAAATCCATGCATATGGCGTAAAGTTGCCGGGATACCGCGGTCAGACATTAAAATAGAAACTTGATGCAAAGATTCAGGAGATAAAGACCAGAAATCCCAAACGGCCGTCGGGTTTTTTAAATGTGTGCGTGGATCGCGTTTTTGTGTATGAATAAAGTCAGGAAATTTAATCGCATCTCGGATGAAAAATACAGGTGTATTATTTCCGACTAAGTCGTAGTTTCCTTCTTCTGTATAAAATTTAACAGCAAATCCGCGAGGGTCGCGAACGGTATCTGCTGAGCCGTTTTCACCGGCTACTGTTGAAAAGCGTACAAATAGAGGCGTTCGTTTTCCTACTTCAGAAAGGAAAGCTGCTTTTGTATAGGCTGAAACATCATTTGTCACTTCAAAATAGCCGTGGGCACCGGCGCCTTTTGCGTGTACGACGCGTTCAGGAACACGCTCTCGGTTAAAATGGGCTAATTTCTCTAAAAGGTGAACATCTTGAATTAAAGTAGGGCCGCGTGAACCAGCGGTCATTGAATTTTGATTATCTCCAACCGGAGCTCCCCAACTAGTCGTTAGGTTATTCTTGTTTGTTGTCATCTTAGAACCACCTCTTATTTGAATTTTATTATGTTAGAAATAATAATAACATTTTTAAATAAAAAATCAATACTAAATTATAATTATTATAATTTGGAGTGTTAATTTTGAGATGTAGTCAATGGGGTATATAACATGTGAAGTGTACGAACTATTTAAAAAATTTTCTGTATAGTATATTTAGTTTAATAATAAAAATGCCTGGTGTGCAATTATTTTGACCGGCTATTACCATATCAAAAACACGCTTGCTTATATAAGCAAGCGTGTTCGTTTTATATATTTTGTGATAAGTTTGCTTTCGCTGCCAGTTCAGCCTGAGGCGTGCGCCAAAGCTGCGTCCATTTTTGAATCGCAGCAATCATAATAATGAGACCGAGTATAAGCATGATGATTGAAAGAGTCGCATTTAATATGCTGTAACCTGCCGCAGCTTCATTTAAATAGACATTCTTAACCATCCAATAACCTGCGTAGTTAACCGTTACGTAAAGGTAGGCTAGTGGAATAAGGCAAGTAAGCATATAGGAGCGTTTATCTGCAATTCTAAGAATAACGGTTGCTCCAATAATTAAACCAATAGAGGCCATTAACTGATTCGATACGCCGAACAGCGCCCAAACTGAGCCAATATCTCCTGAGAACAATAAGTACCCCCACATAAAACAGGCTAGGGCGCTTGCAAAAATGGACCCCGGAAGCCAGTCTACTCGCTTCAATGGCTTATAAAATTCACCGAAAAAGTCTTGAATTAAATAGCGGGAAACGCGTGTACCCGCGTCGATAGCAGTTAAAATAAACACTGCTTCAAACATAATGACGAATTGGAAAAAGTAAGAAGACAGGTGGCTGAACCAAGGAATTTCCGTGAAGATATATGTCATTCCTACGGCCAGTGTAACAGCGCCGCCTGTACGGCCTTCTAAGTTTAGACCAATCTCTTGGCTAAGCTGAGGAAGAGCTGTCACGTTCATGCCGAGCGTTTTGAACACTTCAGGTGTAGAGTTGATTGCAAAATAGTCTCCAGGATGTAAAGCTGTTGCGGCAATTAATGCCATAATTCCTACCAAGCATTCGACTAACATCGCCCCGAAGCCTACAACTTTAATGTCAC
>Ga0209463_1001176_pt1 | contig 16590 bp, 24 predicted proteins | sample AgamicMgSfrz_FD_187169 | JGI IMG/M metagenome (GOLD analysis project Ga0209463, IMG submission 187169) | Agave microbial communities from Guanajuato, Mexico - Mg.Sf.rz (SPAdes) (version 2) | ecosystem: Host-associated > Plants > Phyllosphere > Phylloplane/Leaf | place: Guanajuato, Mexico... | reverse complement strand
ATCCATAAATCGCCGATTCCTCGTTTATCTAAATTCCCACTCGTTGCATGGTGGATAGCATGGCTGTGTTGCCATTGATTGTATGGAAACAGTGTTAAAATACCTGTTATGGTTCCAAGTATTTTATTTGCACGTCGATTCTTGAAAAACGAGTAATGACAGCAATCATGAAAAATAATAAATATTCTTGTTAAAAATCCTGCAGCAACAATGGCAAAAGGTAATACCAACCAATAAGAAATCGATAAACTTTGATACGCAAGAAACCACAGTGCCAAAAAAGGAACAAGTGTATTGATGATTTGTCGTACACTGTCTCTTGTATTAGCTTTTTCATAAGGAGCAACTTGTTTTTTTAATTGTTTTTGTTTTTCTTTAGACATTTTTTTCCTCTCTTTAAATCAAGATATAGTTATCAATTCTATTATACCAAAAAATCTGTAATTCCTGCAAGAGTGAATTTTTGGTTAAAAAATGATTGTACAATACATATAATAAATTATACTAGTACTATCACATAAAAGATAGGAGTAATGAAAAATGGATAAAAAAATTCGATATGAAATTGAAGAAGTGCTTTCAACTATTCGACCATTTACAAAACGAAAAGATAGCCGAGTTAATTTCGATGGAGATCTTGTTCCCCATGAATTCAAATTGTTACTTAATGTTTGCTATTAAAGGATTAACATGTGTAAAGTGTGGAGTAACTGCTGATCATTTTAAAAAAGTTTGGGGCAATCCAAATGATAATCCTCATTTTACGCCTTTTGGCGTCGATGAAGAAGGAAATGAATTTATGATGACCCGTGATCATATTATACCCAAAACCGTTTGGAAAGATAATTCGGTGGAAAATTCGCAACCGATGTGTTCAGCGTGTAACGAAGAAAAAGACGCCAATTACGATGATAAACTCAAAGAATTAGCGGAACAAAAGTATCAAAAACCAATTGAAAAAATTAATATAGATGATTTGCTTGATATTTTATATGACGAAATGAATACAATTGATGTATTTGAATTTGTTGAACAATTAAACCAAAAGGAGACTATTCATGATTGATTTTTCAAATATTTCTCAAGATGAATTAAAACGTTTGGAACAAGAGCGTGCTAAACAAATAAGCGGAACATTTATTGAACACCCTGAACGTAACCCTATTTTACTTGAGCTTCGATTTAATTATGGTTATTTACACATCGGACCTTTTTTAATGGGAAAAGAGAGAAACAAATTTGAACTTTTATTTCGTTCCTTTGATAAAGAAATGCACCTTGCTTTTATCGGTGTACCAGAAGAAATACAAAAACAAGGTATAGGGACCGAAATGATGAAAATTTTAATAAATTTAGCTGATAAATATCATTATTCCATAGATCTAAATATTGATCCAAAGTTCGGAGTAACAAAAGAAGCATTACATTCTTTTTATCAACGCTTCGGTTTTGTTTCATCGGACCCTGAAGATGATACCTATATGATAAGAAAATATAACAAATAAAAACAGCCAAAAGGCTGTTTTTTTTATCTTCTCATTTTGAGAGTAAACTTTTTGAAAAACGATGGTACAATAAAGAGAAAGAAAACAGGAGGAATACAAAATGAAATTAAATGAATTTATCGCCTTATATCGTAAAATGAACGGATATACTCAAGAGACACTAGCTTCACACATACATGTTAGTCCTAACACGTTATCACAATATGAAACAGGTTCGAGAAATATCCCGCAAGAAACGTTAAAAAGGTTAGGCGAAACGTTGAATTTTTCTACTTTTTATCACCCAGGAAACCAAACGGTTATTTCAATTGAATTTGAAAGAGAAGCATTAGAACATATACTTCATCAAGAATTGAAGAATAAATACGGAATTGATCTTTCTTTTTCTGTTGAAAATGAAGAAGAATATCCTGAAAATCTTTTGATTTATATCTACGAAGAAGAGAATAACCGAAAAGAATTAAAAAAAGTAGAAAATGAATTTGGAGAAGATATTTTTTCGCCTCATACGGCTGCTGATTTTTTATTATGTGATTTGTTTGATTCAAGAGATGTTACATTTTGGAATGAACATAAAGGAGAAATGGGAAAATTTCAAACAATTGTTCAAATTCCACTATAATAGAAGTATAAACGAAAAAAGATCAGAATTGGAGTGAATGAATATGTTTCAAAATCCATACAATGTGTTAAAAATGATGGAACCAGAAGCAAAAATAAAAAGCTATACCGTTAGAAATTGTATTCTGTATGAATTTCAAACAATGGAATTAGAAGTTCATATTGGTACCATTAACGAAACATATCCTATGGAATCAGTTTCATTTTTAAAAGTATTGGCACTCGATGAACAAGATAAACAACGAAAGATAAAATCTTTCGTTGATAGCTATGCAAAAGCACTCAATAAGTATGATAATCATTGTTTGCTAGATGTGTACGATCTTACCCAATTTTATGGATGTGATCATTTAAAACCCTTTGATTATCATAATTCTAAATACCTAGGCGGAAAACCTATCCATAAACGAATTGTCGGAAATGGGAAAGAGTATATTAAAGAAAAAATAAAAGAATTAAAACAATATTACTAAAAAAAGCGAATTAACATTTTTAGAAGATTTTATGATTGATTCAGCATTCACAAATAAGCTAATAAATGCATACAAAAACAGCCAATAGGCTGTTTTTCTTGCTATAATAAAAATAGTAAAAATAAGGAGGGACAAGAATGGGAAGACTCTTAAAACGTGTACCGCTTGATTTTGATCATCCGCTTGGGAAAGTATGGAAAGGTTATTTAAATCCATATTATATTGAATGTGATCAAGCATGTGAAGGAGGATATTCAAAAGAATATATACTTTTGAAAAATTATTTTTACAATTACCCTTTAAGTGATCAAGATAAAAAAAATGAAGTTTTTCTCCTTCTACAACCTTTTTTAACACCAGAAGTAATCGAAGAGAGAAAAGGACATTTAGGACATAATGTTTATGGATTATTAAGTGATTTAGGAAAAGAAATGGAATTGAATTCAAGTTGGATGACTTGTTTTGTTTGCGACGGTCACGGAGTACATCCTGATTATTTGCAAAAATACGAGGACTGGGAACAAGAAGAACCGCCTATTGGCGAAGGGTATCAACTTTGGGAAAATACAAGTGAAGGCTCTCCAAAGTCCCCTGTCTTTTCAACATTAGATGAGCTTTGTCAGTGGTGCGAAAAACATGCTACAACATTTGGTTCTATGACTGCGACGAAAGAAGAATGGAAACAAATATTAAGCTAAAAAAAGAAATTGAAGAAATAAAAAAATATCCTTTTAGGATATTTTTTATTTTTTTAATTTCTTGGTTCTATTCTTAACAGATAAAACATAGTATAAAAGTAAGAGGAGAGAATGTTCGGGATCGACAACAGAGGAGGTTTCAATTTGGTGTTGGGTCGCTGTTGTTAATCAACTCTCCTCCTATTTTTTTGTGTAAGAAGCATACCGCCTCAGAGAATTATTTGTTTATTTCTATAATGATACGAATTATCCAATATAGTGCTTCAACTAAATCTTTAAATATTTTTATCATTTTTTGATTAATTCTCCACTTTGGCTTTTTCATTACACAAAAACTCCTTTTATACCGAAACCTCGATTACATCTTACTTTATATTTACATAAATGCAACAAAAATTAGGTCTATGACCTAATTTTTGTTTTGTAAAAGTTCTATTATTTCACGTTCCACTCGTTGTTGGACACATTTTAAATATTAAAAAAGAAATGCCTATAGCATTTCTTTTAGCGATTAAAAATAGTTTTTAATCGCTGTTTCTTTATCCAATTTTTTACGCATTTATATGCATCTTCTTCTTTTTCAAAATATTGATCTAATTGATGGGCTATATTCACGCAAGCTCCATTCCATAATTCTGCTACTACGCGAAAAGTATTTTCTTTTTCTTTTCTTAAAGTGATTTCAAAATCTAGATTTTTTTCTTCGCTTACTTTTTTTCTATATCCAACTATACAAATGGCATTATCTGAAAAATCTTCCATAACTAAATCTCGTTCAAAACCAAACAACGTTTCTGGGTATTTTCTTTTTACAATTTCTTCTTTTTCTTCTTGTTCGGTTAGTGAGCGAAGCCATGTTTTTTTCCAAAGAAAATAATTTTTTTTGAAATCAAAAGACGTATTCATTTTTCCTCTCCTTTTTTCATAGTATAGTTAGTATAATCGAAAAAAAGATTGCAAAGAAAAAAAAGTTCATTATAATACAGTCAAGGAACAAACAATCTATTAGAAAAGAAGTGGAGCGATGATGATGAAACAAGTACTTTCAAAAACATTTTTCAAAACGTATTACAAGGTGAAGGGAACAAATAACCAAACGTTAACAAAAAGTGAAATGATGAAACGTCATGCTCGAAAACAAGGTATCCCATTGGTACGTCTTAAAGCTGCAAAACTTGATCATGCTGATATGATGGGAATACCAAAACTAAGTAAGTAAAAGTAATAAAAAAAACATCCACATCGGATGTTTTTTTATTGATTCATTTTCTTTATTTTACACGTTTTCTTCTCATGAATTGTGTTGCTACCCATTTTTCACCTTTTTTAACAGGTGTTCCTGCGTGCAATGTTAATTCATTTAAGTTCGTGTCGTTATAAAAATATTCAAAATAGACAGCAGAGCCTTTTTTAGGAGGAGCTGAGAAATTTAATGCAGGAAACTCTGTTGCCCCGCCTTCTTCTACATCATTTAAAAACATAACGAGTGTACTAATTCGAGGATTTTCAACTGGTTTCTCTTTGGATGTAAAATAATCCAAATGAGGTTTGTATTCTTGCCCTACTTTGTAGTTTAGAATTTGAAGACCTTCTCCGTGCTCAACAGGAATACTCATAATCTCGGAAACTCGTTTTTCAATTTTAGCAATGGTTTCGTTTTCTGCTTCTTCAAAAAACATACCACTACTTGTTCGCAAATTGTTTTCATCACGAGATGAACCTATTTTGGAACGTTTCAATCTATTTTTAGAACATTCAATTAGTTCTTCACATTCTTCCTCACTCAAAACGTTTTCTAATACAAGCACCAATGGTTCTTCAAATTTATCCACAATTGTAATTTCTCGATCTTTCGTTTGAATTTTATCTCCAATTTTATTTTTTTCATGATTAAAAATGGTCATTTCCTTCATGTCTGTATTCATTCAAACTCGCTCCTTTAATAATCGAATTTCTTTTTAACTGCTTATTCATTTTACATCAGTTTTTTGGTTGTTTCTAGCATTTTTTTCTTATTTATTCATAACAATGGATTTCTTATTTTATATCGAAATTTTTTATAAAAGGCGGTGTTTTTTTATGTCTGTTGAAATAAGTGCTTTAGAATTATTTTCTTCCTGGTGTTCTAAGCCAGAAAAGTATTATGAATTTGATGACAATATTTTATTTGATGAAAAAGGGAAATACGACTTTTTATTTCAAAAAGTATCGGAAATTGCAAAAAAAGAAAAAAATTATCAATCCTTTATTCGAAAATATAACTCTATATGTAATATCGTTGAAGGGTTTATTGATTACGAAGAACAACAAAAAGATTTCTTGTTATACACAAGAAGAATTTGGCTAGTAAGTGAAATTAATGAAATCAAAAAAAATTATAAAGATTTTAAAATTCAAAATCCTGTTTTATTTATGTTTTTTAACTACATTGAATTTTCGGAATCTATTTATTTTCGTTATTTACAAGGGGAATTAACAGAAAAAGAATATGAAAAAAAATATTTATGTAGAAATATTTTTTTGCAAAAATTATTCGAGGAAAAAGAATATAAAATATTTGAAGATTCATTCCCTTTTGAAAAGTTCGAAAAGTATAAAACTGATTGTGATTCTTTTGTTAAAGATTGGTTACCCGAATCAAATACATCAGCTTATTTTATTGAATTTTTTTCAAAAAATAAATTTAAATTTTTCTTTAATTAAAAAAACCACACAATGTGTGGTTTTTAAATACTAATATATTGTCATTTTTAGGTGAATAAAATTTTTATCTTTCTTTTTTGAATGATTTGTTGTATATATTCTTGTACTCTTAAATATATTTTGTTTTTTTCGTAGATTTCTTCTTCTTTGTCCTTAAAATCTTTTTCTTTAAATTTTATATTACTTAAACAAAGGATAACTTTTTCTCCACTACTCGTCTTGGCAATTCCTCTTTGTTCAATATCTGAACTAAACATTTTCTCTCCAATGAATACCAACTCTAATTGAAATTCTTCGACAAAATAATTTGTTTTTATAGAACATTCCCATTTTGTTGGTTTTGCAAAATCATTGCCATCGTAAGTCAATTTTTCCTTTTCTGGTTCCACTTCTTTTAACCATTTATTTCCTTCTAATTTTAATTCTTTTTTAAAATTAGGGAAATTTTTAATAACTTTTTCTATTTCATTGAGATTTTTTTTCAAAAGAATTAATAATTTTTTTTCTATTAAATCTTTATTTTCAAATTTTACTTTACTCCAATTTTGGTGATATTGACATGAGTAATGTTTTTTCATGAGTTCGTTTTCCAAAGACCAAATTTCATTTTTAAAATTTAAAAATGTTTTAAATATTATTCCTTCGCCTTCATTTTTTAACATAAAATTTACACCGAGAGTGATTTCATTTTCTTTTTTCTTCTCATATTCCCCGTTAAAAAATACATTCATTACTTCATCTCTATACATTTTTTTCACCCTTTTATATTTATTTGTCTAATTTAGACTTGAAAAATATACTACGAAAAATTATTTTAGCAATTGTTTTTAATCTTATAAACTTTATTTATGATTTAATGTATAAAAAATACTTTCAAGACAAAATAAAAAAACATCCTTTCGGATGTTTTTTATTTCGCTAAACGATGTAGGTAATTTAAATTTCCCCAAACAGTTACAACTGTTTGGTAGAATTCTTGGGGAGTCATGTTAAGCACTTGTTCTTTTGAAATGACTTTTCCAACCATTATTTCGCCTTTTTTCGTTTCTTTTAAGCGGTGAGCAAAGTCTTGAAAGTCACTATCATTCATTTCTTTCATTGTAATACCCTCAGGTTTCATATGGTCTTTAAACCAATGATAATCACTCGGAATACTTTTTTTAATTTCATCAAGATTTGCAAGTAAGTTATCAGCGAAAATTTGCTTGTTTTTTGCTTCATAAATAATGCCCCATTGCACCAATACATGTGTACTCCAAACGGTAATTTGGAAATGTGGCAACATTTTATAACCACGTTTTCCACCTTCTCCTGCAAAAGCTACCCATGAATCGTTTGGTGGATTGGTTTTACGTCTTGCATGCTTAGCAACATGCGCAAACGTCTCACTTTCTTCTGTAATAGCAGCAAGTTTATCTTTCAATTCTTCTCCCATTGTGTAAAATTTAGGACGCAATTGATCAATTAACACTTCCATTCTCTCTTCTAATCCATCAATTAAAAATAAATCAAAGTCTTTTTCTTCAAATCCTGTAAATTTCATCGGACATCACCTCGCATTCTATTTTAACACAAATCTTTAATTTGAAAACAAAAACACCCAATCAGGCGTCATTACTTTAAGTTTCATTCTTTTTTTCCGATAACAAGGTAATAAGGGGTGATTAAGATGTTTACTAAAGTAAGTAAAGGATTTATTCGAATTTTCACATTTGCTATTCCGTGGTTAGTGTCTAGGGGCATTTTTTTGATTTTTCTTTATATTTTTAAAATGATAGGTTTATTTTTGAAAGGACTTCCTGTTTTAATCAAAGAACTTTACAAATTATGTGTAAATCCTTTTATGTTAAAAGTTATTCTAGGAATAGGACCAATTGTTACAGGGTTATTTCTTTTAGGTGAAGGATATGATCATTATATCATTCCAGGAATTTTCTTATATGCAGGTCTTTACACCATGGGCATGACAAAAATAAAAGAAGCATTTTATTTAATTGTTCCTTCTTTATTGGTTTCTATTTTCATTATGTTTTAAAAAAGAACTCATAGAGTTCTTTTTTAAAACATAATATTACAGGGTAAATTACATAAAAAATGAACTTAAAACAAAAGGAGGCATGTTTATGAAACAATATTTTATTCATTTTTTTTATTTTGTTTACTATGAAGCCCTTTCTTGCGCTTTTCCTGTTTTCATTTTTCTAACACTTGCGCTTTCTCATTTAATTCCGCATGTTATAATTCCACGATATGATTTTGTGTTAATTTTGTGTATCTTATTTCAAATTTTTCTTCTTTATTTTCACCTTGAAACCAAACAAGAATTTTTAATGAGTTTGCTGTTTCACGGCATTGGTCTTGAACTTGAATTATTCAAAGTACATATGGGTTCATGGAGTTATCCAGAAGACGCTTATACAAAAATAGCAGGCGTTCCACTTTATAGTGGATTTATGTACGCTAGTGTAGCAAGTTATATTATACACGCTTGGAATCGATTCCATTTACGTCTTTTTTATATGCCTTCTTTTTTTCTTTCAACAATACTTTGCAGTGCTATTTATTTAAATTTTTTCACGCATCATTTTATGTATGATTTTCGTTGGGTTTTAGTTGGTTTACTTGTTATTGTATATCGAAAAACAATCGTAATTTTTACAATAAAAGAACAAACATATAACATGTCTGCAATGCTTTCCTTAGTGTTAATTAGTCTTTTTATTTGGTTCGCTGAAAATATTTCGACTTTTTTGGGAGCATGGAAATATCCAAACCAAATGACATCTTGGGCGCTTGTTCATATCGGGAAAATTAATTCATGGTTTCTACTTGTTATGATAAGCTTCATCATCGTATCTTTTTTTAAACAACGTTCCTCCATTCAACATGCATAACGCATGTTATAATAAAGAAAAAAGAAAAGAAGGGATTTTATGTTAACCACTATTCTTCAAGAAGCGCAAGAAAAAATTGAAAACACTTATCCAGAAAAACTTTGGGTCCATCACACAATAATCGGAGAACCTGAATATTTTTTGTATTACGGAACTGTTCAAGAAGTGAAAGAACTATATTATCTTTGCAAAAATTCATATGTTTTCACGGAAAAGTTTAATCCCATTCCCTACAACTTATTAAAACACGGAGTTTTAGAACCTATTAATGCAGCAGAAGAATTCACTAAGCGTTTTGTTCCACACACGATCGGCGATCTTATTGAATACAAAGGCATTATATACAAAGTGGAACGTTTTACACCTAATGGAGATTTTTATATTCAGTCTGAAAATACGGAAGAACCTGCTTTTATTCTTGGAAAAACTGAATGTTATAAAATGATTTATTCTCGGAAGTCAGGTTACCATATTAAAGATCGATTACGTCGCTTATTTTAAAAAACGTCTAAGTGGCGTTTTTTTGTTAGGAAAAAAGAAAAATAAACGCAATAAAAGAAGAAAAAAGGGGAAGGAAGTATGCAATTTATCAAAGAATTTTTTCTCAAAAAAGGGTACCAGGCAGAAGATGGATATGAAGAAGGGCATTATTTTGTCACAATTACATACCCTGGCGGCTTAAAAGTGACACAATCTTTTCGCCTTGAAAAAGACGCTGTTTTGTTTTTATTTAAAACAAGTGATGGATTTGTTCCTAGTAATGATGTTGAAAAAAGTTTTTTAGATTTTTTATTTGTATGGGAGAAGCTTATCTTAAAATATAACGTTTCAACTGTGTTAGTTTCGCGTTCTCTTCAATTTATATTTGGTCGTTCTGCTATTTCTTCTCTTGCTACATTTTCATATTTTGAATTAAGTAATTCTCAAATCAGTATTGCTGGTTGGTTATATGAAAAAGGAAATATATCCAATTGGGCAAGAATAACAGATGATAGCGAACTTCAGCATTATTGTAATTTGTTTTCCGTTTTATTCGAGGCGTTTGATCAAAAAAGAAAAAGTGACTGTTTGTTTGATTATACGCTCAATTCGTACGGAGAAGGTCATTTTAAATTTTACTTAGACGGAAGCGATGAAGAATTGCAACTTACATATGATATATCTCAATGTTTGGTAACGTGGTCAAAAAAAGAATATATTGTGAAAACAGAATCAGAAATGAAGGAAATGATAGAAGATATTTTTACACGCATTGAACAAAGACAACGAACAAAAAATATTTTCCAACCGCCTAAAAAATATTTTTATCGTTTTTGCAACCAGCAATTAAAATTATACGATAATGAAAAAAAAGATAGTCTGTATGCTTTTTTTCAAGGAAAAGGATATACTTATCGACAAATTGAAGAATTTTCTGTTCGTTATGCTGAAAAATTTATTTTTAGACATGATGGATACATGTTGTTTTCGTTTTTATCATCTTTTTGTTTAATTGACAAAGACAATCAAACGTTTTATTTATTTTCTTCTGAAGAAGAAGCGAAAGAAAAACTAAAAGAAGTCTATCTATTACGAAAAGAACAAGAATTAATAAGACATCTATCTTCTTTTGGTTTTCTGTAAGATGATGCATAATTTCCCCTTTTTTTTCATAAAGTAACATTATAAACAGAAGGGGAGATGGAAAAATGAATGAAGAATTAGAAATTGTGGTTGATACAGAAGAAATGAGCGATTATTTATTTCAACGTTTAATTGAAGCAGGTTGTATCCCAACAGAAGAAGAAGTCTATATGCTCGCTCATTTCTTTTTCGATTTTTTAGCTGAAAAATCATTACTAGTTGAAGAAGAATAAAAAAAGTGATCAAATGTGATCACTTTTTTTCATGTACATGTAAATGTATAGGTTCTTTTTCGTATTTTTCTTTTTGTGTTTCGGTAATAAGACCTTTTTTCGCCATAATCCCGAGAACAATGTTTCGTCTTTGAACGGCTAATTCCATATTGACTGTTGGATCATATGCACTTGGAGCTTGAGGAAGTCCAGCTAAAAGCGCCATTTCAGGAATCGTTAGTTCATCTACTTGTTTATCAAAGTACGTGTTTGCAGCTTCTCCAATTCCATAAGCTCCTGCACCAAAGTAAATATCGTTTACATAAGTTTCTAAAATTTTGTCTTTTGAATTATGATAATCAATATTTAATGCAATAAAAATTTCTTTTATTTTTCGTTTAGCTGTTCGATCTTGATTTAAGTAAATATTTCGAGCAACTTGTTGTGTAATCGTACTTGCTCCTTCTTTTAATTCTCCTTCTTTGGCTCCTCGGTAGAATGCACGAACAATTCCAATTGGATCGATTCCAATGTGATGATAAAATCGAGCATCTTCTGTTTCGACGAATGCTCTTTTGAACTCTTCTGGCATGTCGTTTAATGTAACATAAGGTGTTCCTTTTACATCATGTTTGTCTAATTCGTATGGATGAATAATCACCCATACGTAAATTCCGACAATTAATACAAAAATAACAAGGAATAGTTTTTTCATTTTTTCCTCCATCTTGTACCTTGTGGTGTATCTTCTACTACCACTTCTTGTGAAAGTAAATAACTTCGAATGTCATCTGCCTCTTGAAATAACGCTATCTTTTTCTCTTTTTCTTTTTCCATTTTTGCTTGTTCTTTTAAGGCATCTCGTTGTTCTACTAATTGTTGAATCTCTTCATCTTTTGATTCCTTTTTATCTTCAATGGTAAACCCTAATACTTCAAGCAGTTCTTTTATTACTTTCTTGCTTTCTTTTGCATCTTCCTTCGTTAAATTTGGCAAAGAATAAATATTTTTCATAAAACTAAGAAGGAGTGTTAAAGCTTCTGATGTGTTAAAATCATCGCTCATTTGTTCCGAAAACGAATCTTTTGTATTTGTAATAAGTTCTTTTACTTCTTTTGATAAAGAATTTGTTTTTAGTGTATTTTCAAGGTGATTTAAATGAAAGAGAAATTGAGAAATTTTTTCAACGTTTTGTTTTGCTTGTTCCATTGATTCTTCACTATAATCAATTTCGTTTCGATAATTAACACTTAAGAAAAACATGCGAAGGGTATTTCCATCATACGTTTTTAAAGCGTCACGAACTGTTGTAAAATTCCCTAAAGATTTACTCATTTTCTGTCCATTTACCGTAATGTAATTATTATGCATCCAGTAATGGGCAAAAGGTTTTCCTGTTAATCCTTCACTTTGAGCAATTTCATTTTCATGGTGAGGAAAGCATAAATCTAATCCGCCTCCATGAATATCAAATGTTTCACCTAGATAGTTCATACTCATCACCGAGCATTCAATATGCCAACCAGGTCGTCCTTTCCCCCAAGGAGAATTCCATGCAATTTCATCTTCTTTTTGTTTTTTCCAAAGAGCAAAATCATGTTCATTTTCTTTTTCTTCTGCAATATAAACACTTCGATTTGTATGTTGCAAATTTTGAAGAATTTGATTAGATAATTTTCCGTATCCTTTGAATTGAGTTACGCGGTAATAGACATCGCCATTTTGTTCATATGCCATCCCTTTATCAATCAATTGTTGAATAAACGAAACAATTTGCGGAATATGTTCCGACACTTTCGGCTGAACAGTTGGAGACATAACAGAAAGTGACGCTAAGTCTTGGTTATATTCATCGGTATAATGAGATGAAATCGCTAATTCTTCTTTTCCTGTTTCATTTGCTGCTTGAATTATTTTATCATCCACATCCGTAATGTTTTGAACATACGTAACATCATATCCACTATACGAAAGAAATCGTCTAACAACATCAAAAAAGACAGCCATTCTCGCATTTCCTATATGAACATAGTTATAAACAGTAGGTCCGCATGCATACATATTTACCTTATTTTCTTGAATTGAACGAAAAATCTCTTTTTTCCTTGAAAGCGTATTGTACACTTTAATTGTCATATCCCATTCTCCTTTTCTTTTTGATTTTTCTATTATAACACACAAAAAACAGCTGATAAGCTGTTTTTTATGGATTTTTTTTAATTGTTTGTTCTAAGAAATGAATAAATAATTTTTTATCTGTATTTCCTTTTCGAGTGTTGCACTTTTCACAGGCGCAAACGCAGTTTTTGGGCGTTGTCAAACCTCCTTTAGATTTTGGAATGACATGATCCACTGTATTTCCTTTTTTATTGCAATAATGACATTTCTTTTCTTCTCTTTCCAGTATATATTCTCGAAAAGTTTGCGCATTATAGTTTAGTCTTGCACTCGTTTTGGTTTGTTTTTTTGCCATCTCTTCTTGAATTAATTTTTCAACGATTTCTTTACTGATTTTATATTTTTTAGTTCCTGTGGATTCGTAAAGCCACATCCATTTAGTTCCTTTTCTTTTTACGAGAAAATCCATTACTTTATTTCGTTTTTCTTCCACAACATTTAACCACTTTAAAAATTTTTGAGGGTCTCTTTCATACTCACAATCAATACATGCACAAACGCTATTTGTAAAGGTTTTAATTTCACTGGTAGAAAATACACCGTGCGCACGTTTTCCACAAAATTGACATTTATATCGATCTCGTTTGATAACTTTTTCTTTAAATTGTTCAATCGTCATTGTCATTCGAACAATATGTTTTTGTTGTTTTTCCGCTATCCCTTGCTCTAATAGTTCTTTTGCTTCTTTTTTCGTTGCTTCTTGACTCCATTTTCCTGATTTTGCTACTACGATAAACGAATGTTTTTTAAAACGCTGTTTCAAGCAAAATACATAACTTTCCAATAGTGTATGTAATTGAATACTTTTCTCATCTTTATATTTAGCAATTCCTTTATCTACTAATTCTTGTGCATATGTAAGACTAACTACTCCACTATTTCTTCCTTGAATTGTTTCTACAGTGAAATAACCTTCTTCTTTTTTGGTTTGTTTGCATTCATGACAAATGCGTTTTTCCATTTCATATGAATTAAGTTTTAATTGATGACAAAGTGCACATTTTCGTTGTTTTATTTCGTTTATCAATTGATAAACAGTTCCTTTTAGACGGTTTACTTCATGGTCTTTTTCCAATTGTTTGATCACTGTTTTTTCTTTTATTCCTATTAATTCTTTTTGAGCATCTACTAAAAAATAAGCTTTTTCTTTTTCCACACATTCTTTGCAGTAATGAATGGAGTATTTAGGATGTTTAAACGCACACGCCTCGAGCGTTTTTTCTTCTTCGCAAAGAGAACAGATCATAAGGGTTTTTCTGTTTTCTAATGTTTGTTTATTTTCTTCGCGAAAAGGCGCTACAAATAAAAGTAAGTCAGGTTGTTTTTTTTCTTTTTTTATTTTTATACATGTTTGACAACACCAAATTAAATTAATAGGTGTTTCTAGTCCACCCATTGTTTCTGGAACTAAAAACGCAAGTTCTTCTCCTTTCTTTCCGCAGATGCGGCAGTTATTTTCATCTCTTTCTTTTATATATACACTTATTTCTTTTTTGGTGTAATTCATTTTATATACATTTGATCGTCCTGAAGGAGCATTAACAGCACCTTCTTCTACCAGTTTTAACGCAATGTCTTTTAAAATCCACGTTGCCCATTTGTTATTTTTACTAATTAAATTCACTTTTTCTCCTTGTATTTTTTCAATCATACAAAAAACCTCCTTTTTGTCTAAATGCCGATCTGTTCGTTATATAGGTCATTTTAAAGTAAATTTGACAAAAAGGTGAAAAATACCTGTCTTTTTTTGGAAAAATTTTTTTCGTAAAAAACGAACTTATCGAAAGATAAGTTCGTTTAAGAGATTAAATGGCGGGCACGATTGAGTATTTCAATAAATTGTTGATATTCTTCTTCCATGACTTGTTTACTTTGCGCGTCTTTTAATTCTGCTTTTAAGGTTGCAATTGTTTCTTTTGCATCTTTTAATTCTTCTTTCATTTTTTCATATTGTTTTAAATGTTCTTGTAAAGAAGAAAATACAGTTTTTAACGGATCGGAAGATTTATTTGGTACAACAGATACGACAGGTTTTTCTTCTTTTAAAGAAGAAGTGGAAAAACTTGGAACATTTCCAGGTAATTTTTTTCTCATTTTTTTTGCTAATTCAACGGCTTTTATATACTGCTTTTTTATTTCTTGATTCCAGTGAAACGAACAAGCGGACGCTGATCGATTTAATTTTTCACCTGCTTCTTCAAAGGCTTTTAATTGCGTGCTTCCTGTTCGAAGATGTTTTAATACAGTTTCTGCTAATACCAATTCTTCGTGCTCTGTCCAAGAATCTTTTCTAATCATATAAAATTCCTCCTTTTGTTTTTATCGTTAGTATGTTCCAAGAATGTTACTTTTAAACAACATAAAAAAGTTTTTTTCAAAAAGAAGTGTTTTACTATTTTTTTAAAAAGATAAAATAGGTTAAAATTTTAAAAAAGAGAGGAGAATGAACATGAATATTGGATTATGCATTCTTGCTTACATAATCGGTTCCGTTCCGTTTGCATTAGTTATTGGAAAATGGGGATATGGTGTTGATCTACGAAAAGAAGGAAGCGGAAATTTAGGTGCGACAAACACATTTCGCACTTTAGGAAAAAAAGCAGGCATACTCGTAATGGTTTTTGATATGTTAAAAGGAACGATTGCTGTTTTACTGCCTTTATTGATTGATTCTTCTATACATCCGTTATTAATAGGAGCTTTTGCTATTATCGGGCATTGTTATCCTGTATTTGCAGGTTTTAAAGGCGGAAAAGCCGTTGCAACAAGTGCAGGAGTATTATTAGGATATGAGCCATTTTTATTTATTGGCGCCATTCTTGTATTTTTACTTATTTTAAAATTTTCTAAGTATGTTTCATTAGCTTCTATGATTGGAAGTTTATTTACATTTTTGTATGCACTTGCTGAATATTTTTTCTGGGAAAAAGATCTCGCACTTATTTGTATTACTTTATTTTTAAGCTCCTTTATTTTTTATCGTCACCGCGAAAATATTTCACGTATTAAAAACAAAACAGAACGTAAAGTAACGTGGATTTAAAGAAACTTTAAACAAAAAAAGACCTTAATATTCAGGTCTTTTTTAAAATAATCCAGGAATATTCATTCCTTTTGTATATTTGCTCATTTCCTTTTCTGTTAATTCATTCATTTTTTTCAGCGCGTCATTTGTTGCACCAAGAACTAAATCTTGTAACATTTCAATATCGTCAGGATCAACTGCTTCAGGTTTGATTTGTACGTCAAGCACTTGTTTTTCTCCATTTACTACTACTTTTACAAGATCTCCTCCCGCTGTCCCTTCAACTGTTTTCTTTGCTAATTCTTCTTGCGTTTTTTCCATATCCTTTTGCATTTTTTGCATTTGTTTCATCATTTTACCCATATTATTAAAATTCATGTTGCATTCCCCCTGCTAACAGTATTACTTTTTCTTGTTTCGAATCCTTTTTATGAAAATAAGAGAGTGATCACTCCTTGAATAATTCCGATTAATCCCCCTAATATTCCTCCGAGAATCGTAATCATATGTAATTCTTTTTTTATAATTCCTAAAATCATTTCTTCTAATCGTTCTAATGAAAACATTTTGACTTGCTCTGTTACCATATTTTCCACATTAATTAGTTCAAATGCATGCTCAACTTTTGATGCTGCTACATGCGTACCTTTTTCTATTA
>Ga0209463_1001174_pt1 | contig 16611 bp, 24 predicted proteins | sample AgamicMgSfrz_FD_187169 | JGI IMG/M metagenome (GOLD analysis project Ga0209463, IMG submission 187169) | Agave microbial communities from Guanajuato, Mexico - Mg.Sf.rz (SPAdes) (version 2) | ecosystem: Host-associated > Plants > Phyllosphere > Phylloplane/Leaf | place: Guanajuato, Mexico... | reverse complement strand
AACGCAAGAGACATCTCGCAATTATCTACAACGATTAAATGGGCGATTGGTATCGCGGTTTCACTATTCGTAGGAATAGGCGGAATCGTAGTATCAATCGTTTTTTAATTGCGGTCGGACAGCCGCGCCTCTCTCTCCAAAGTATTGCGGCGCCGACACTACGCTTATTATACGATTAAAATTGAACGAAGGGAAGATGCCGAATGAATATTATCGAAAACTTAATCAGCGGTAAAAACCGCCCTGGTACGAAAATAGATGCGAAATACCTCGTCATTCACTGGACGGCTAATACAGCGAAAGGTGCAGACGCAGACGCCAACCGTAATTACTTTAACCGTAAGTCTCGCGTCGTAAACGGCGTTCATTACGAATTAGGAAGTAACGAAAAGTTCCGCGCAGCAAGCGCTCATTACCTCGTAGACGACCATAAAATCGTGCGCGCATTACCTGAGAACGAAATGGGTTATCACGTCGGAGCTAAATCGTATAGACATCCGAGCTGCCGTAACTCTAACTCGGTCGGAATCGAAATGTGCGTAAATGAAGGTAGCGACTTCACTAAAATGCGCGCCAACACAATCGAACTAGCAGCCGATGTATGCCGACGTCACGGAATCGACCCGTCTACGCACATGATTCGCCATTACGATGTAACCGGCAAAGATTGCCCGCACTTCTACGTTGTGGATCCTGCAGGTTGGGCGCAATTCAAAGCGGAAGTCATCGCGAAAGTAAAAGGTGGAAACGTTTCCGAAATCAAGGTCGAAGTTGAAGCCGAAAGCACTGTCGTTAAATTAGGTTCGAAAGGTGAAGCGGTAATTGATGTGCAGGCGAAACTAACTTCGCTTGGTTTTGATCTCGGAACTGTTGACGGAGTAGTAGGCGCTAAGACAGTCGCAGCAATTAAGGTGTTTCAAAAAGCGAACGGCTTAGACGCAGACGGAATCGCTGGACCTAAAACAATCGCAAAACTAGCGGACTTAATTGACGCAAAAGCGAAAGCAGAAACTAAACCGGCAGAACCTACGAAAGTTGAACCGGCGAAAGAAATGCCGAAGGTTACTTCACTTGGCGACAAGTATTCCGTTCAAGTTAAAGCGAAAGTAGCGACTGGCGTATACAAGAACGCTGACGTTAGCGAAAAGACTAAAACGTTAAAAGCCGGCACAGTATTTAGCGTTTACGGTTATACTACTGCAGTCTGGGCTGTTCCTGGCGGATTCGTTCAAATGAAAGACGTTGAGCCGGTTGCGGTTACGATTAAAACTGGCGGACTAAATCCAACGATGGAAGCTGACTTCCGTACGTACTTGAAGAAAATCGGCTTAGATGGCGCTTTAAACTTAGCGAAAGGCGGAAATCCGAGCGCAACGATTACAGCAAGCGGACTGGACCTCGTTAAAGTGCGTAAATTCCTCGACGAGAAAGGCTGGTACTACAAATGAAATTCCGATTCGAATATGTAATCGCGGTAATGGTGCTCACGATTTTAGGTGCGGCGCTTTTTTATTTTGACGACTCAGAAGTACGCAACACGATTATCACAGCGTTGGTCGGCGCGTTATCGGCAATCACAGCGTACTTCTTCACGAAGCATAATCCGAATAATAAAAACGACGATTGAAATATTTGAACGATTGCGAATCTTTTTTCGCTTTCGTTCGTACATAGTATTATAATTAGAAACGGAGGAGATTTCGATGAGTTGGAAGTCAATGTTTCGTCAGCGCATTACGTTGGATATTTTAAGCGGAGGACACGTATTAACCGATAAAATGATACCGGTACCGATTCGCCATGCAAGCCTCGTCAAAGGCGACAAGCCAGGAGAAGTTATTACGGAGTTACCTTTCGCAGATAAAAAGCGCTGGACGCTCGTTAATATCGAATGGGCGCAGTCGGGGAAACGTAGCGCAGGCAAGGCGGCTGGCGGAGCAATCGCAGGCACACTCGTCGCAGGACCGTTAGCCGGAATCGCTGGCGCTGCGGTAGGCGGACGACGTAAAGACACATCGAAAGCCTACGTTTATCTGGTTGGCGAAGATGGCGTAGAACATGCGCTTCATATACACTGCGATCAAAAACAATACGTAATGATTTCGGCAATGCTCGGATGAAAATAAGCGCCCTTTAACGGGGCGCCTTTTGTTTGCTTGGCGGAGGCGACATGGTTGCGATGAAAGGTTTTTGTACACCGTCACCTGCCCGCCATATATTAATCGCCGTAAACTGTTTTAACTTTATTCCGTCCTCTATTGCGAAAGGTGCTATTTCCTCAGATAAATCGCTGAACGTTTTCTTCGATGAATTATAAATCGTATAATGCGGACCTGCTGACTTTATAATTTCCGTTAAATCTCTCGGTATTTGTTCCCAAGAATGAAATAAGAAACAATAACCTACACGCCATTTACGACTTTCTACTGTAGCTGATTTCCAAGTTTTCGCTGATTTCAAGAACTGGTGCGGTTCATCGAGTAATACAAAGAACGGATGTTGCTTTTCGCGCAGAGTCATAGCTAAATCTATTTTTGTCGTAAGTAAGTTAACGACTAAATTTACGATCTCATCTCCGAGTTCTTTTTTCGGTACATGAAAGATGACCGCTTTCTTTTGCGACATTAGTTCGACCATATCTACGCCTTCTTCAGCGTCCATACATTCGCTTAGATATTCATCACCAAGTATGACGTCTAATCGATTAAGTATTGGCGCGAATATTTGCCCCTGTCTATTCTCCGTATGTTTTCCGAAGCTCTCAATCGTTGTCTTATGAATACTCGGTTTCATTTTCGAAATACAATCGTTTCTATAATCCTCGTCCTCAAATATACGGATTATCTCGCTTAAACGAGGTGTTTGCATCGCCACAACTGCTGCTCGTAAATAACGAGCCGTCTGCCCGCCTGCTTCTAAATCTCCGCCGCTAAAAAATCCGATAATTGTGTTCGCCAGTCTATTCTTAGCTTTCGCTGAATGATTAACCTCTCGCCAGTCTAACGCAATCGGCTTCGTACCTAACTGTACGTGTATAATTTCATCGTCTGATAGTTGCGAACTTACTTCTTCGTATATTTCTCCCTTCGCTGGATCGACTGCAATTGCTCCGAATCCATTTCTTACCGCTTGCACTACGAAATTAGACGCGTATCCTCTCGTTTTCCCGCTTCCCATAGACCCTATAACAACACGCGGTAGACATAAGAAGTCATGGTTATTCGTCGGAAAATAAACCGGCTTATATTGCTTCTTATACGTAATGTCGCCGAAATACATGCCCGACTTAGTAAACAACGCCGGTACTTCCGTTTCCAGTTGTGCGATATTCGGAATCTTATACGTATCTTGCAACTCGCTAGTTGGCAGTAAATGTAGACGGCTAATTTCGTCAATACTGAAGAAATCCTTCGGTCCAATCGCAGATAACTTACGACTAGTCATATTGCGGAAAGTACGCTCCGGATTAGCTACGCTTGACGTCAGCATGTTATCGCCGTCCAAGTCACGGAAAGCTGTCGTTACCATTCGCATGATTGCATTCGCCCGAGTATTATCGTCAGCAACTACGGCAACTCGGATTTGCACTTCGTAAGCGTCTCCGCGTGGTTTCGTAAGTGTCGCATTGCTAAGACGTCCATCACGAAGAATCATCGCACGCTCACCGCCGTCTAAGTTAATCGGATCAAGCTCATCGCCCGTAATCAATTCGCTAACAATGCTCGCCGCTCCATAAGCCGTTTTAGCTAGCGCCTTCACGACCGTCTTATTAACGGACTTCTTATCGATTTGAAACTTCGTCGGCATTTCGCCACGCTTAAACTTTTCGTATGCTTCAGACGCGCCAACGAACCAATCACGGTGCGCCGGCGTTGCAATCGTCTGAATGTAGACGGCTTCTCCTTCGTTCATAAAACGTACGCTCTCTAACGTACTTATAAGTGCTCCTAATGTGCGTTTATCTACTCGTAAGCTAAACATATAGTGGCGCTCATACGAAAGCGTACAGGCGATTCTAGGCGTCTTACTGAACGGTTCCGCTTCGACAACTTCGACGGCCGCCTTTCGCCAAGCTGTTTCGATTGCTTTTTTCGCTAAGTCTTTATGTTCGGCGGGAATCGTTACGAAATAGCGGGTGTTTTCTTTTTCGACTACAGTTTCGAAGGAAAGGAACGGCGCAGTGTTAAAACCGCGTCCATTCCAGCGCTCTAGCGGCGAGGTGTATTGGCAGAGGGATTTCGCGAGTTCTTCTACGTTCTTGTTATCGAGGCGGCTGTCTGGCGTAATCTGCAGCGTCTTCATGGCGCGCTTATTGTTTTTCCGACTTCCATTAGAATGCTCATGATTCCCGGTATGAACTGCATTCCGATGAATCCCAACGCTGCCCACTTGATTAGATGTAGGCCCTTCGATTTGTTTCCGGTCATTATTACAAGAAATCCGGCTGTCATCATCACAAACCCTAACGGATAAGCCATCGCTGAAATCACTTCGATTAGAGGATCGAACGAGTGAATGATTTTGTCTTGGATGGCGTTTGCTGGACCGGCTGCACTCGCCGCCGTAGCGAACTGTGACAGGGCGAGCGTCGATAATGTCGCCGGTATAAACTTGCGCGTCACCTCCTGCGTTGTTTCCTTTTGTGCTAAAAAATCGCTGACACTTCCGACAGTTACCGTTTTTGGAGCAAAGATTGACATACCCATGATGTTTATTCCTCCTTAGTATTGAACATAATAACCGTAAGACAAAGAAACGAGGTGTTCGCGTAATGATTATCGGTGGATTATTGATCGTCGGTGGAGCTACGTTAATCGCGTTGAAGGCTACGGGAGTACTTTAATTAGTTGGACGAAAAGGTCGCGGCGACTGTTGAGATGATGTTCGTACTTGCTGCGGCTTTTTTGCGTCGTTTTGAGGCTTTTTAATCGCTTCTTTACGTTTGATATCTTCGGCGATTAAACGCTTGACATAGCCGCTGAAATTGCGTCGTGAGACGTGCTTCCAAAGGTCTTTCTCCTCCGGGTTCTTAACGTTGAATGCAACTGACTTTACGCGCTTATCTGCGGTCATACTATCGACTCCTTTTAGGCTTCCGCCCGGTAATACTTTATACTATGCGCTTGGTAATACCGGTGTGACTAAAAAATTAACGCCGTCTGCAATTTTTGTTAATCACGCTAACACTAACGCTTGCAAGCGACGCTCTTAGTAGTAGCGTATGAGCGGCCGCCTAAAATGTTGCGTGTCTATGCGAAACTTTACTCGGATTAATTTTCCGGTACGTGCGGTAGGACTAAAAAAGCGACCGTAATGGCCGCCGTGGTATTACTCATTATCATCGAATAAATTAAGCGAAAGCTGCTCGGCTCTCTTTCGACGATAATACGCGTACTTAACTTGCTTTAATCGTTCTCTATTTTTATCGTAATACTCCCGATCACGCTCGGAAACACAAGGCCTACAATATGGGCCGAGACCGCCGAAGCCGTCTGCTTTATTGTGGAACTCTTTCGATAGCTTTAGTTCGCTACATTGACGACAAGTTTTAGCGACTACTTGGCTGTCGGCGTCTACGAAATAAACGAATCCTCTCGGCTTAGTCTTTTCGATATAACCTTTCGCTAACAATTCTTCGCGTAGATTCAAAAGTCATCACCACTGAAATTCGGACGTTTGCGCTTTTTCTTCTCTGGCTTCGGCTGCTCAACCGGCATGGCCGCCGGCGCCTGCCCGAAGTTCACCTGCGGAAAATATAACCGCGGCGACTCTCCGATATAATCCGCATACATACGTAGCGCCGACCTCACCGCCTCTGACTTGCGATCTTTCGGCAGCTTATCGAGTTTCTCAAACAACGCCACAATGTCGTGGTCCAATTCGTCGTCATATGAAAGTTGATAAATTTTACGCGCCATTACTCATCGTCTCCTACTAGCGATTTACCGTAGCGGTAGAAACCTTCTACGTTGGCCGTCTGCGGGCTCTTAACGATTTCAGCGTCAGGTATAAGCGATTGTAAGCGTTGGCCTAATTGCGTTGCGCCGCCGCCAGTTAGCAAAATTCGATCGAATCGTTCCCACGTTTTCCAGCGTCCAATGATTTCCGTTTTCAACTCGGCCGCCACTTCGTCAAGCGCCTTCTCTTTGATGTCGTCAATTTCGATTACTGAGCGTTTTGAGATTACGTAGCTGTCATTTGCGAATTGACTTTCGACTTTGCTGGCCGTCGCTCGCGCCGATGGGTTTTGCGAATTGATCCAGTCGGCCACTCGGCGGTATACGTCATTCATGCCAAGTAGAATCGAATCAGAGTCGCCTTTCTGACGTTTGAGCGATTTAACGTGGTCAATGTCCGTTGTACCAGTACCGATGTCGATGACGGCCACGCTATCCGTTTCAAACGATTCATCCTCTACGAAGCCGTCTGCGTCAAGGTATTCCGACATTACAACGCCTACTGGCTGCGGCAATACTTTAACGTCTGACACGCGTAAGATGATTCCTTTATCGTTGATATTTACGAGGTGATCGCCACGAACTACGTTGATAAGGTCCTTTTCTGAGTCGGTGCCTTTTTCGATTGACGGTACGCCAGTTACGACCATTACGTCCGAGATTGCGTCGCCTTCTTTTGACGCTGCTTCTGCGAGTGCGAATTCCGTAAGTAATCGATATGGCGTTTGTTTGTAGCGATCTTGCGCGCCGTAAGTTGGAACTACGTGGTCGATGCGGTTGATTTCTTCGCCCCAGACGAATTTCTCACCTTTCGAAATGTTACTTTCGTACTCTTTTACTTCTATTTTATTGTTACCGTAGCCTTCGTTAACTGTTTCTAATTTCGCATAATAAGATGGAAGCGTTAATTCGTTCGATGCAGTTTTCGCTTTTACCCAGCCGTTTCCGTGATCTAATCCGATAATATAACTCATTGTTACATTCCTCATTTCATTAATAAAATAATATCTTATTATTATAATAGCATGAAATGGAACAAAAGGAAAGTATTTATTGACAAACTAATAATAAAATATTATCCTGTTAATATAATAGGACAAAAGAAAACGGCAACCCTAAATTTGGTCGCCGTGGAAAATATCGCTTGTAAAATTATCAGACTAGATGTACAATGAAAACAACTTAATAAGAGCGAAATAAAAAGATCCCAACGGATCCTCCGTGCTACCAACACTTTGGACCGTGAATATCGTGACGTAACCACGATAAACAACCTCGACTGGAATCTTGTAATAACTATTTTATGTCATTATTATAAATGATATGCAGTAGTATTGCAAGGATTTTTACGCATTTTTCAGGCGCTTGTTTATCGGCAAAATACGATAACAGGCGTCTTTTTGTTTCCGACTTAAATCGGAGGGTGTTTAATTATGGCGAAAAATGCGATCACAATCATTGCCAGCGAGAATACATACGAAAATTTATCAACGTTTAAAACAATCGAAGAACTTAACGAAACAGTGCGTGCTCATAAAGAAACAGGCGCCGATGTACTTAACAAAACGCAAGTTGCGGTATTAGATTTATTACACCGTTATTCTGCGAAGTACAAAGGTGTTAGCTTCTTAGCGAAGAATAAAATCGCTGAGCTTATCGGTAAAAGCCGACGCACTGTTATTCGTGCTTGTCAGGCGTTAGAAGAAGCGGGGATTATTCGCCAGTACGAGATGAAGCGTAAAAGCGATATGCAGCAGACGAGTAATGCTATTGTTATTTTACCGGTGGAGATTAGCGTTGAAGTAGCGGTCGAGCAGGCGCCTGTCACACAAGACGAGCAAAAGTTGTCACACCAAGAAGATAAAACCTTCTTAAAACAAAACCCTAAAAACATTAATACAACACGTGAAGACGCGCCCGTAGAAAATTATCCGTCATTCATTCCTACAAGCTTCGTAAACAAAGTAAAACCTTACTTCCCGAAACTAAATGACGTTTATCAATTATGGGGCAAGGTACGTCTTGGCTACATAAAATCAACGACTAATCAACCGTTAGATACGTTAAACAACGTAGTAGAAGACATAATGACTGACGCAATCGCAGCTCTTAAATTAAACCGTATCTCTAAAGGCCAAACGTTCGAAGCGTTTAAAGGCTACGTATATGGAACAGCTCGCCGTACATTCGATATCGTTCGTCGCCAGGAAGTAAACCACGGATCGGATTTCCGCCAAGCAGTTACGGGAGAAAGTCCGTTAATGCAAATGATGAAAGATAGCGTAGGAGAAATTTTCGGTAACTAATTTCGGCTAAACTGCGCGAACTAAATAACCTTCGGCATATTATCCGGTGTACAGCGAAAAAACTTTCGAGAAATTTGTACATCTGACGATTGGCAACCGTAGTTTCTTGTATAAGCGGAAAAAGTTTACGCCAAAACGTCCAGTTTTCAAAGTTGCTGCAGATTATGAATTAGAGGCGTTAGTTTTCGCTGAATTAAACCGGAGGTGATTCGTTTGGAAGCAAGGAGATTAATGGAATACTTTCCGTCACTCAACGAAGAGACCGGAGAGATTTGTTTAACTTATCATTCTAACTTAGTCATTTTGAGTAAAGAAGAAACGAAGAAAGTTATCGCAGGTTTGCAAAAATTCGTTGATAACGCCTTTACTGACGGTGATATCGAAGCTCACAACGAGAGAGTCTATAAAGAAGAATTAATCCGTATGTATGGAACTGATGAGATTCCCGAGTACCATACAAGGCCGGTGCGATCTAAAAGAGAACGTATATCTAGCGCGAAAGTAGAAAGAGGGTTCGTGTACTTAATTAAAAATCCAAGAAACGGTCTTCATAAGATTGGACGTTCTAAAGACGTTGAGTTTAGATTATCAACACTTGCAGAAGAACATGGGCCGTTAGAATTGATTAGTCATCACGAGTTCAATGATTATAAATTCGCTGAACGACTTCTTCATGAGCATTATGGGGATAAACGCGTTACAGGCGAGTGGTTCTGCTTATCTGAAGAGGATGTGAACTACATCAGCGATTGGAAATTCTCGTCAGGTGAAACGTTTGAAATTAATATGTCTCAGGCATTAGTTGCGGAAGGTGAACTCTATGTCCAAGGATAATCTAATATCAGTTGAAACCCAAACGGAGTATTCAATTACGGAAGGTAAGAAGTCCAGCCGTATATTCGTAAAAATGTACGTTGATGCGGTACACGAAGGACTCATCGCAGATTTAGGCGCAGAACGTTGGCAAACTCTATGCGTTTTAGCTTCGTTTATGAACGCTGACGGCGAGTGTTATCCGTCACAGGACCGAATAGCAGGGGCGCTTAAAATACGCCGAGAATCAGCTAATAGACGCATCAAATCGCTATGTGATTTTCGTTGGAATGGCCGTCCGTTAGTCGTTAAGGAGCAGGTTCGTAAGACAGCGTCGCAGCAATGGGATAATACGAGATATACGATATTACCGTTGAGTCAGCTGGCAATCTTCGATTCTGAGCCGGAGAAGCTAAACGACTAACATCTATGTGACGCCAATCCATGTACGGCTCATTCATGTATGGCTCTACATCACACTAACTATAACCATTATTTAACGAGAACCATATATAACGAGATAAAAGATACCGACGCTAATAAATTCAAGTAATTAAGTGCTTTCGTACTGACGTACGAGTCTTCATAATTCTAACGAATTATTTGACTATCTATTAGGGCGATGGATCTTAAATATAAAAGAATATCGAAAGGGGAAATGAAAATGAATCAGTATGAGGTAACTTTAAGAAACGGTAAAAAGGTATCGTGTTTCGCTGAGAACGGTTTTGAAGTATGTATGAAGTGTCCTAATGCCGATAGTTTTAAATTCGTTAAAGTATTAAAGGAGGCGAAATAAATGGGCGTAGATTATTATAACTGCGAAGTATGCGATAGTATTTTTCATGACGCAGGACATTACGGTTATTGTGGGAGTTGCGAGGCTAGTCTTTGCGGACCTTGCTTTGATAAGATGGGCGAAAAGAACGGAGTACTTGGGGAAGGTCATGAGGACGCTGATAATTTCGGGGAAGACGCACCGAGATGTTGCGACAAATGTGACGGCAGTTTAATAGATGAAGGCGAATTCGTAGATTTTCTCGTAAGTAAGCTCGGTAAAACATACGAAGAATTAGAAGCGGAGTTCAGAACGGCAAAGGAGGCTTCGGAATGACCAATCTCAAAAAAGGCGACAAACTAAGACGAATCAGCGACGGTAAGCTATTCACGTATTTAAGTAGCGATGACTCAGACGACGAAAATTACGTACACGTCGAAGAAATGGCGGTGCCGGTGTATTTGCCCGATTTCGAGAAGGAGGAATCCGAATGAAACTGACGCAGGAGCAAATCGAAGAGATTCGTAAGAGAGCGGAGGCTGCAACCGAAAGTCAATGGTTCGTTATGCATGATACGGATATTATGATTGAGGAGCCTGCAGGTTCTGGCAATACTCATTCCGTCGCTTATAGTAAGGCTAGTAACGACGCTGAGTTTATCGCCATAGTACCGGCTGAAACTTTGAAGGAGTTGAGCGAAGATGCCGAAAGCTAAATTACCGCCTGCAGACGCCTGGGCTGATCGCAACATCGCCGACTGGAATACGACAACATTCCGCCAGTACCTCTACGACCGTCACCGCGAACTATACGGACTAGACTACGTAGGAGCTGTCAAGCGTGACTGCGGCATGATTAGCGGAATGATTAAGCAGCATGATAAGGCGACTGTGAAGACGTTTATCGATGAGTGCTTTCGCCAGTATAAGCCGACGACGCAGTATCCGACGCTGAATTTCTACTTCATGAAAACGTATATGAGCGAACGGGTGCTTCCGAAAGTGTTGTTGGCGCAGAGGGCCGAGCGTTTGTTGGGCGATGATACACCGATAGAAAAGACGGAACATTCCGAAAATATAGACGAATTGAAAGGGTGGTTTTGATGAACATTCAAGTTAACGAAAATTACCGTTTAAAAAGTGATGCACTTAACGTAATCATTCAACGCAAACACTTATCGGATCCAACGAAGGCGCCGAACTGGGAGAAACGTAAATCCGAAGGTGCTTCCGCAGAGGTTCGCGAAGTATGGCGCGACTATAAATATTGTACCCGCATAGAAGATGCGTTGGCAGTTATTTTCGAACAGCAGGTGCGAGATAGCCAGGCGGAAACATTTGCGGAATTGCTTGCGGAAATCAAGGGATTTCGCCGTGAAATAAAGGCGCTATTGGCTTTCGAATAGTAAGGAAGGTAACGCCAATAAAACGTTAAAAGGAGCGGATTTGATGATAAACGGACAGTGCTTCAGTTGTTACGACCACGCTATGTTTCAATATTTCGGTCAGACTAAAGAATTCAACCCAGCGAAGATACAGAGTGATTATATAAAATCGCTAGAAGAAAACGGAACGAAAGTCGAATGTGTATCATGTTGCCGAAAAGTTGAGTACGTCAAGGAAGGCGATAAATGGAAAGAGGTTGTTGCGAATGACTAACGAAAAAACATGCGTCCTAGCAAGCGCCTGCAAACTCGCTGGCAACCCGACGCATTGCAATTCACGCTGCAGCAGTTTCGTCTCACTTCACGGCGCGTCAGGATCCGGCGGCAGAGTCGCAGCGGCTGGCATACCGAACGACTACCGAATGGACACGATTAAGACGATGCCTACACGCGATTCTACCGTGAAAATAGGCGCCAACACACCGTCCCTAGCTAACGTATTAGACTCGTACGTAGACAGCTTTAAACGGCAATTTGAAGCGTCAGGCGAGCGTGTGAAATCGCTGTATCTATGGTCGCGGTCGCCAGGGACCGGCAAGACTACGACGGCGGCAGCGTTGGCAAATACGTATCTAATCAAGCACTATATCGGCTCGCTTGCGCACGACAGGCAGGTGTTGCAGCGTCCGGTACTATTCGTCGACGTTAACCAACTGCAGACGGATTATAACCAATTCAATCGACCGCGCGTGCCCGATTCGGTGGCAGAACCGGCAGCACAACGTTATTATCGAACGATTGAGCAGGCGAAGGTAGTACCCTTCGTTATCCTTGATGACGTTGGTATTCGCGACAGCACAGACGGATTCCGAGCGGATCTGCATTCGGTCATAAACGCAAGGGTAACGAATCAGCTGGCGACAGTTTATACGAGTAACTTACCGATTAAATCGAACGTTCCGAAAAAGGATAGATTACCGGGAATTAAATACGACTTAGTGGACGTTTTTGGCGAAGAAAGACTGGCGGATCGTATTCGGGACATGACGATGGAGATTGAGTTTCTGGGCGGTTCAAATCGAGGGATGCGAAATAAATAATACCCATACCGGTATTTAATAAACGGAGGCGATGACGGATGAGAGAAGGTCAATGTTTCGGATGTTACGACGATGCAATGTTTAGATACTTCGGTCAAACTAACGAGTTTAATCCAACGAAGATACAGCATGAATACGTAGAAAAACTTAAAGAAGCTGGCGCGATGGTAGACTGTGTTACTTGCGGGAGAAAAGTAGAATACGTAGAGTCTAACGGAAAGTGGACGGAGGTGCCTGCGAAATGAATAACGAGGAGCATAACGAACGCGACGAAGTGGAAATTAATTTCGAATTTACAGCGTTACCTGGCGAAATCGTCGAGGTAGACGGCTATGACGGGTTTTTCAAAGTCGACTGTCAGCACGTAGATGTCGAGCGCTATGCAAACGAAAGATTCACCGAAGTTTATTACGACGTCATCAACATTCATACGGACGAATGGGTAGTCGCTTGTGACGAAGACTTGACGCTAGTTGCAGACGCAGCTGCTGCGGACGACTTCATAGCGAATATGGTGCCGAAGGGAAAACCGTTCAAAGGTGGCGTTCGTAAGTTTGATGCGATGGATATTACGATTTATCAATTCGAAGATAAAGGGGCGATTAATATGGCGGGTAAAAACGAGCGCAAGTTAACTCCGCGTGAACAGTCGAACAAAGAGGCAGCAGATAAGAAGGCGGCACGTAAGAAGCGCAAGGAATACGTAGATCGTGCGTTGGATGGGCGATTGACTGCGAAGGATTTAATCGAGATGTTTCCGAACGATAAAGCGAAGTACGAGCGACGCATTGCGAGATACGACCGATTCTTGGCGAAGGTGAGTGATGGCGAGTGAGTAAGTCACGCGGTTTTACTTCGGTAGTAAAAATAGAATACGAAGGTGAGGTGGTATCAGCTAAAAAGTGCAGTAAGTGTTCTAAGGTTAACCCTTTAACGCTTTACGATAAATCAAAAAGTGGCGTAGGTGGAGTAAAAGCTGAATGTAAAGCTTGCGCAAGTCTACGCCGAAAAGCGCACTATGCTAAACACGCGGAGAGAGAAAGAGAAAAAGGTAGAGAATACCGAGAAAATCATCCAGAAAAGGTTGCTAAAGCTCAGCGGAAATACAGAGAAAAATTTAAAGAAGAACTATCTGAAAGGTACAAGGAATACTACGAAAAGAATCGCCAGAGAAAAGTAACCTATTCACGGCGATATTACCACGAAAACAAAGAAGCTAGGCATGAGTATTATTTAAGCAGAAAAGATATACAGTTGGATCATTACTACAACAGACTTAAGTTAATTAAGGCCTTGCCTAACACGTTAAGTGAAGAACAAAGAAAAACGTTACCTACTTATACTATTTTTCAAGATATCCAAGAAGATCATTTCATTCCAGTAAACACAGGGCACGGAGGAACTACTTACGAAAATATATGCCTTTTATCAGAAAGATGGAACAGATCAAAAAATGGGTTTAATCCATTCGAATGGGCAAGGTACTTTTTAACCGAAGAAGAAAGGGTAGTTTTCTATGAAATCGCGACAGATTTAGCAAATAGAAACGGACTGACACTCAAATTATATAAGGAGTTCGTAAATTGGTGTTTTGAGAATAAAAGATCACTAGAAGAAGTATTAGAGGATAACGAGAAGTATGGATATAAGAAATCTTCTCTGGATATATGGATGGAAGAAAAGGGAGGTAAATAAATGGAACATGGGATTTTAATACTTTCAAAAGTTATAGATGAGAATAATTTTAATGAGCTTACCAAACACTCCATAACCGAATCTGACTTCCCTACGGATGTAGAGAAGAAGGCGTACAGATTTATACGTGATTACGTAAAGGAAAACCAACAGACTCCATCATACGCAACTTTAACAGCAAGATGTGAAGGATTCGACTACATTCCACAAGTAAGTGATTCGTATGAATACCTGGCGAAACAAATCAAGGGACATTCTGCCAAATTAGGCGTCAAGGAACTGCTCGAAAATGGCTTCGTTGACAAGTTCTCGAAAATTTCAGATGGAAATATTTTAATCGATGACTTGATTTCGGAGCTAAAAGGGATTAAAATGAATACGAACACTAGTTCTAAAATAGGAACAAGCCTAAAATCGGATACGAATACGTTCTTAGACGAATACAAACGCCGTAAAGCAGGCGAATCATTTAAGATTTGGAAAAGTAAATTCGGCACAATCAACAAGGAAGTCGGCGGATATCTAAGCGGAAACATGTATACGTGGTATGGGCGATCAGGCCGCGGTAAATCCGTATTCACTATGGAAGAGGCGTTAGAAGCCGCAGCACAAGGCGCAAGAGTTCTCGTATGGGCAATGGAGATGAGCCGTTTTGAATGGATGGCGCGAGCGTATTCTTCGCTATCAGCACGCCAGGGAATTATCGACGCAAATATCGAAGGAGTCAATTACGACGTAGGTTTCGAGAATCGTGCATTGCTGACCGGTAAATTGTCGGAAGAGTTCGAAAGTGGATTCGAAGTGTTCTTATTATCGTTGAATGAATCACTAAAAGGTGAGATTATACTACGTGCAGCAGACGATGCAGACTTTCACAAACGCGACGTAACGCAGCTGGAATCCGATATACACCAAACGAAAGCTGACGTTGTAGTAATCGATCCTATTTATCTGATGGACTTCGAAGCCAATACGGCGCGAGTTGCGGGCGGTGACGTGGCTAATACAAGTAAGAAGATTCGTAGATTGGCAGGTCTTACGGATACGGTGATTCACGTTATTACGCAGGCGGAAGAGGTTCGCGACGATACTGACGAAGATGGAAATCGTGAGTTACGGGCGCCGAAACGTGCGGAAATTAAGAAAACGAAGGCAGTACTCGAAGACGCGGCAAACACATTCGGTATTGATACGTTAGACGGGCAAGGACTTATCGAGATCGGCAAGTCTCGTAACAGTTCGAGTGAAGGAGCACAGGTTGAAGTTCTCTATATGCCGGGATTTGGGCTTGTAAAGGAAATCGAGACGGGTCAGGCAGCCGCCTCGCAATTCAACTTTTAGCAAATACGAAGCCAACTATTCGTCATAAAATTTACAAAGCCGTAACACTTCTGCCAATAAGAGGGTAACGGTGTGTGAAATGTCCTAAAACTATTCCGAAAAGTTTGACATATTCCGAGACAAGGAGTGGAAAAATGAGTATAATCAAAATACGTAGTCAACCGATTCAAATCGACATACAAACCGAACTCGAAAATTTCGAATGGACACGCGCACGTTGGACCAGCGACAAACTAATCGCCTGCAGTCCTTTTAGATATGACGGCAACCCTTCGTTTTTCGTAAGTATGGAGCACGGCGGCTGGAAAGACGCAGGCGCATACGACTCCGAATGGGCTTCCGGCAACTTCGTAAAGCTACTTTCGTTCTTACGTAACGAAACGTACGAAGAAACCGAAGAGTACCTCGAATACACATACGGCAAGACAACCGGCTGCACGCTGACGTTGGACATTCCGAAGTTAGCACTTGCGCCGAAAAAGATGTATCTGCCGGATATGTTTATGTCGAGATACTCAGCGTCAACGGAAACGAATTACTTAACGCGGCGGGGCATAACGGAAAAGGTGCAGCGATATCTGCAGACGGGTTATGACCGAATGAACCAAACGGTCACTATACCGTGGTATGATACGAACGGTAAGCTGGCCAACGTGAAATACCGGAAGACATTCGGCAAAGTGTTCTTCTACGAAAAAGGCGCCGTGCCGATTCGAAATTTAGTTTACGGATTGAATAACGTTTATGCATCGAGAGCTACTACGGCGGTTGTGACCGAGGCAGAGATCGACGCGATGTCGGTTATGTCTAGCGGCGCGAAACTGCTTGGGATTGCGTTAGGCGGAGCAAACTTTACGGATTATCAGCGTGATTTAATAGTACGGTCGCCGATTAAGCGGTTGATTATACTGTCGGACAACGATAAAGCAGGCGGCAAACTGCGCGATCAAGTCGTTGAGAAATTGCGTGGTAGATGCGAACTGGCAGTCGCGGATATCAATACGTATAAGGATGCGAATGAAGTTTTGACGAAAGAAGGATCGGAGTCATTGCGTGAAACTATTCAAGGGGCTAAAGCGGTGAAGGCTTTGCGTATTTTTTAGCGAGTAAGTACGTTCTTGGGCGTACCATGAGGCGGAAGTGCAGGGGCGATTGTGGGAATCGCCTTTTACTTCGTTTTTGAACGTTTCCATTCGTACAATTCTTCGATGGAGCAGCCGAGTACATGCGCTATGTT